>ULOT01056896.1_pt1 | contig 38494 bp, 35 predicted proteins | sample 1952811 | NCBI WGS metagenome assembly ULOT01 (sample SAMEA4835609, study PRJEB28245) | human gut metagenome | biome: gut microbiome; material: fecal sample | place: Denmark | collected 2008
ACGACCTTTGAAAAGGTCGACCAAACTTTTATAATTACTTGCCGAAATAATTTGCTAAACCATAATTTAGACTTCTGAATTATAAACAAAAAACACCCCCTGATTTCTCAGAGGGTGAAAAAAACTAAGTTTTATTAATGCTTATAAAAGATTATTTAACCTTCTTGCGGGTAAAGTAAACTACACCGGTAGCTGATACAAGTACAAGGAGGATAACTACTGCCATAGAAGCATTACCTGTCTTAACTGTACCATTGTTGTTATTGGCTGCATTGTTGCCATTGTTACCGTTGTTAGCTGTATCGGCTGTACCCGGCTTAACTGTTGCGCCTGTTGAAGATGTTGCATCTTCTGTTGCAGGAGCAAGAGTTGTATTAGGTGTTGTTGTATTCTGTGCAATTGTTGTTGCAGGAACTGTTGTTGCAGGAACTGTTGTTGCTGGAACTGTTGTTTCAGGAACTGTTGTTGCCGGAACTGTTGTTTCAGGAGCTGTTGTTTCAGGAGCTGTTGTTGGTACTTGAGAAGCTTCTGTTACAGTTACTGTAGCAACTGCGCCAAGCTTTGTAGCATAGTTGAAGTTTGAAAGGTCAATTCTGAGTGTTACATCAGCAAGCGCATATGGTACATTTACAGTGAGGTTCTGACCGTTGTATACAGCGTCAAATGCAACGCCGGATTCAGGTGTGAAGTCCTCTTCTGCACTGCCCCAGCTGTCAGCCCATGTGCCGTTAGCTGCGAACTTAACCTGGTAGTTGTCAAACTCAGGTACATTGTGATATGTAATCTCATAAACCTTGTCTGCAACCTGCTCCATCTCATTAGCTGTTGGATCCCAAGCTACGCCGTTTAACCATGATTCATCATCAGGGTCACCGTTACCAACAGCATGCATGCTTTTGATTTCAATATCAGAAACGATCTGAACACCGTCACCTGAAACAGTGATTTTGCGTGTATTGCTGTCATATGTAACTGTTACATCACAAGCGGCAAGAACATTAAAGGTTATATTGTTGTCTCCGCCGTTATCACCGATCCAATTCTGACCGCCATCAGCTGTATTTTCTACAACCTTAATCTGAAGTGAATCAGCAATCTGAACATTGGTAAATACCTTAGTGTATGTACCGTCGCCGTTATCTGTCATAACATTTTCAGGAGCTTCTTCCGGGCTACCCTTCCATAAAACACCGCAAAGTTCTTCTGAACCTGCTACAACATATGTTGAACCTGCAGGAGCAGGAGCTGTTGTTGGTTCAGCTGTTGTTGGAACAACAGGTGTAACTTTACCTGCCTGAATTTCAGTTTCAACTGAATATTTTGTTGATGTTTCAGCAAGAACGCCATCTCTTACAAGACCCTCTTCCTGAGCCTCGTCTGTTACGCCCTCAGCGTTTGCAAGTGAGAGTGTAAGGTTATCAACTGTGAGGTTTACATCTGTTTCGCCAAGACCAAGTTTCTTGAATACAACTGAAACAAATGGTGTCTTCTGGTTGAAATTGTAAAGCTCAAGGCTTGACATATTACCATAAACCTTGCCTGCTGTTGCAGAGTTTACTACTACACCGTTTGTGTAAGGAGTCATAACACTGTCAAGAGCGAGCATTGTTGGGTCATAAGTAAGGTTGAAGTCTGCGTTAAGAACATTCTTCTCTGACTCAAAGTAATAAGTTACTGTTACATACTCTTCGTCACCTGCAACAACATTAGATGATGCAGGGAATAAGTTAGAAGTAGCATTTACAGTAAGAGCACCAGCAGGAACTTCTTCTGTAGTTTCAGGAACTGTTGTTTCCGGAACTGTAGTTTCAGGAACTGTTGTTTCTGGAACTGTTGTTTCAGGAACTGTTGTTTCAGGAGCTTCTGTTGACTCTGTCGATGGAACAAATGTTGACTCTGTGAGTTTTGTTTCAGCAGAAACAATATATGAAGGATCTACTATTTTATACTCCAGTACGAATGATACCATTGTATCAGGATCAACTCTCATTGTATTAAAGTCCATTTCGCCCTTTGTAAGAACTCTTACATTAAGGTTTACATTTGTTTCAACATTTTCAGGATTACCCTTTACATCTAAAACAATCTTAATAAACGGAACCTTTGCATCAATTGTGTAAAGGCCAAGGTCAGAAGAGTTGGCGTTTACCTTGCCGGGGATACTTGTGTTGATTACAGAACTGCTTGTAATCTGTGGCATAATACCAAGTTTCTTACCTGTTGAATCAAGGTTGTTCTTGTTGTTTACCTCAAATATGTTACTGTCATATGTGAAGTACCATTCGAGGTTTACAAGGTCACAATTTGTACCAAGATAGTAGCATACTGTTACCTGCTTTGTTTCGCTGTTGTATTCTGCTTTTGCTGTTGAGAATACATTAGATGTTGCATTTACTGTAAGAGGTGCTTTCTCCGGAGCAGCTGTTGCCTGTGTAGCAGGAGCAGTTGTTGCTTCTGTTGTAGCAATTTCTGTTGTTTCAGCAGGAGTTGACACTTCAGTTACTGTAACGGTTGCCTTAGCACCGGCCTTTGTAGCATAGTCGAAGTTTGTAAGGTCGAGCTTGAGTGTTACATCAGCAAATTCATAAGGAACATTAACGGTAAGGTTCTCTCCGTTATATGCTGCGTCAAACTCTACGCCTGATTCAGGTGTGAAGTTTTCCGCTGCACTGCCCCAACTGTCAGTCCATCCGCCGTTAGCGGCAAACTTAACCTGATAGTTGTCGAACTTAGTTACATTCTTGAATGTAATCTCATAAACTTTTTCTGAAACTTCTGTCATAGGGTTAGCTGCAGGATCCCAAGCTGCACCGTTTAACCAAGCTGCATCTTCAGGATCGCCGTTACCAACAGCATTGATGCTCTTGATATCGAGATTTGTTACAAACTGAACGCCGTCGCCTGTAACAGTGATTTCTTTAGTAGAAGAATCAAATTTTACTGTTACATCACTTGCAGCAGTTACATTAAATGTAATGTTATTGCCTGTTGCGTCGCCAATCCAGTTCTGTGAACCGTCAGCACCATTTTCTACAACCTTAAGTGTAAGACCTGATGCCGGCTGAACATTGGTAAATACTTTTGTGTAAGTACCGTCGCCATTGTCTGTCATAACATTTGCAGGAGCTTCTTCTGGGCTGCCCTTCCATAAAACGCCGCAAAGTTCTTCTGCGCCGGCAACTACATATGTTGTATCTGCAGCAGAAACTGAAATTGCTGCAAATGACAATGAAGTTACCATAAGCATCAGAGAGACAACAAGGCTTAATGCTTTTTTGAACATTTTCTTTTTCCTCCTTTAATAATAATGCTTCTATAAGCTATTCTATTATATAATATAAACTCCCAAAAAGTCAAATGATTTTGACACTTTGGAGAGTTATTTTTATAAATTTGTGTTATTTTGGTTAATTGCACAAAAACAAGATTGTTTTTTCGGTCATTCGTAACCATTAATATTATGAGATTGCCAGTTCCAAGAGTCACGGCACATATCTTCAAGATTTTTTTCGGCTTTCCAACCGAGAATTTCATATGCTTTTGTCGGATCGGCGTAACATTCTGCTATATCGCCCGCTCTTCTCGGCTTTATATCATAAGGAATTTCAATATTATTAACCTTGCTGAATGCCTTAACAATATCAAGTACGCTGTAGCCTGTACCTGTGCCAAGGTTAAATATCTCTGTGCCCTTGTGCTGTTCGGCATAATCAATAGCTTTTACATGACCTTTTGCAAGATCCACAACATGGATATAATCTCTTACGCCTGTGCCGTCATGTGTAGGATAGTCATTACCAAACACACCGAGTCTTTTAAGTCTGCCTGCAGCAACCTGTGTAATATAAGGCATAAGGTTGTTTGGAATACCGTTAGGATTTTCGCCGATTCTACCGCTTTCGTGAGCACCGATCGGATTGAAATATCTTAAAAGAACTACGGAAAGGTTGCTGTCAGCCTTTGCTGCGTCTGTAAGAATCTGCTCATTCATAAGCTTTGTCCAACCGTAAGGGTTTGTACAGCCTGTAGGCATTGTTTCAACAAGCGGAACACTCTTTGGAATACCATATACAGTAGCGGATGAGCTGAATACAAAGTTTGCTACTGAATATTTCTTCATAACCTCAAGCAAAGCAAGCGTTGAATCAAGATTGTTTCTGTAGTAAGCTACAGGAATTTCGCAGCTCTCGCCTACTGCCTTAAGACCTGCAAAGTGAATTACTGCATCAATTTTATTTTCCGCAAAAAGTTTGTCCAAAGCCTCAACATTGCAAACATCAATGTTGTAAAGCGGAATTTTTTTGCCTGTAATCTCCTCTACCCTCTCAATAGCTTTTGGAGAACTGTTTGAAAAATTATCCGCAACTACTACAGTATGGCCTGCATTTATAAGTTCAATACAAGTATGTGTACCAATGTAGCCTGCGCCACCGGTCAGCAAAACATTCATAGTGATTTCCTTTCTATGTATAATGTATAGTATAATGTATATTCGTCAGCACTTTTCAGGTTCAGGATACTCAACACCGAATGTTTCGGCTGTCACCTTTTTCATAACCTGTGCGTCAAGAGGTTTATCTGCAAAGTCAGTATCGCACTCGGCAATCCGGTTTACAACATCCATACCCTCAATTACTTTACCGAATGCTGCATACTGTCCGTCAAGATGAGGAGCATTTTTATGCATAATAAAGAACTGTGAACCTGCAGAGTCAGGCATCATTGAACGAGCCATAGAAAGTACGCCCTCTGTGTGCTTGAGGTTATTTTCAAAGCCGTTAACAGCAAATTCGCCTTTAATTGAGTAACCGGGGCCACCCATACCTGTTCCATCAGGACAACCGCCCTGAATCATAAAACCGTAAATAACTCTGTGAAAAGTAAGTCCGTCATAATAGCCATTATTTACAAGGCTAAGAAAATTATTAACTGTATTTGGCGCAATTTCGGGATAAAGCTCAGCTTTAATGACAGAGCCGTTCTCCATCTCAATAGTAACTACAGGATTTTGTGACATAAAAATCGTCCTTTCATTTTATATTACAAATAAATTTATATACTGCCCTTTGCCTTACATTTTACGCTAAATCACCAAAAATATCAAGTGAATTTTTATACTTAAAAATATTTAATAATTAAATTTAATAACTTTACTTTTTAATAAAAATATGATACAATAAATAGAAATAGTTATATAATCTTTTTGTAATATTTTATTAATTTTATGTATTAAGGGATTGAACATTAATATTATCATTGTTCAAGGAGTGTTTTTATTGTCATTATCAGTCCACAAGTCAGCCGAAGATTACCTCGAGGCTATACTTTTAATTAAACAAAAAAGAGGATGCGTTCGTTCTATCGACATAGTAAATCTTCTCGGTTTTTCAAAGCCAAGCGTAAGCGTTGCCATGAAAAAGCTAAGAGAAAACGATTACATTCTTATGGACAGCGAGGGTTATATCACCCTTACCGAAAGCGGAATGAATATTGCGCAGAAAATTCTTGAAAAGCATAATTATATAGCCGAACTTTTAATTTCTCTCGGTGTAAGCGAAGAAACAGCTTATGAAGATTCATGTAAAATCGAGCACGATATAAGCGAAGAGAGTTTTATGGCATTAAAAAAGCTATCGGGAATTTTAGCCGATAAAACAAATAACTGATAAAATAAACAGCAGTCATTATTATGTGGTGACCCCCAAAAGTTAGACCTAAAAAATCTAACTTTTGGGGGTCGGGTCATTACTTTACGATATAGACTGCTGTTTTTATATTGTTCTATTTTCTTTTCTTTATTAATTACGGTTTAACAAAATACTTTTATAGTTACTTGGCAAAACAGTTTGCTAAACTATATTTAAAATCTTTTGAATTTAAATTATTATACAGTAAACTATGTCAATAATCAATAATTTTCTTCGTGAATTTCAAAGTATGACTGTGGGTGAGCGCACACAGGGCAAACCTGCGGAGCTTTCTCTCCTACTACAATATGACCGCAGTTACGACATTCCCATACCTTAACTTCACTCTTTGCAAACACTTCCTGCATTTCAACATTATGGAGTAATGCACGGTAACGCTCTTCGTGTGCTTTTTCAATAGCACCGACCATACGGAATTTCTTTGCGAGTTCAGGAAATCCCTCTTCCTCCGCTGTCTTTGCAAAACCTTCGTACATATCAGTCCACTCGTAATTTTCGCCCTCTGCAGCTGCGGCAAGATTTTCTGCTGTACTGCCAATACCGTTCAATTCTTTAAACCACATCTTTGCATGTTCTTTTTCATTATCTGCTGTTTTCAGAAATAATGAAGCTATCTGCTCAAATCCGTCTTTCTTAGCCTTTGACGCAAAGTAAGTATATTTATTTCTTGCCTGTGATTCACCTGAAAAAGCCTCAAGTAAATTTTTCTCTGTCTGTGTACCGGCATATTTATTTGCCATAAAATTCAATCCCTTTCTAATTCATATTTTCTATAATTATCATATAAATCAGTAATGATTACTGTATTTATATGATATACTATTGTCTAGTATTTGTCAACACTTTTCCGAAAATTTTTTCAAAAAATAAAAAGGCAACTTTTACATTGCCTTTCTACCGAATTATAAAGTTTTAATTTTACACAAGCTCTATCGGAGCAAGCTGCGGAAAGATATTTCTCAATACCGTATATATCATTATCGCTATAAACGCACCCCATAAAAAGTATTTGCTGTGTACAAATGTGCGCAGTTTTTTTCCGAAAGCTCTGAAAACGAGTTCAATATAAAGTACAAATAATGCAGCAAGAGAAACTATAACCAACGGATTTTGCTTTAATGACAATATAACATCTCCGTGAATTAGCGCATAAACCGCTCTTGTACAGCCGCACCCGGGACAGTAAATTCCTGTAAGCTCGTATAAATAACAAGACGGTAATGTTATGTATCTGAAAACATACAACGAAAACAAATACGCCATACCAACAGATGCAAACGGTAATATAAATACCAATATTTTTTGATATGTTTTATATGGAGTAATTATTTATACCACCTCGTATATAAACTTGCCGTAAAAATTAATAATAATTATAGCTGCTTGAACCGCTGAATACAGCAGCACCTGTTGCTACTGAAATAATAATCATAATAATCATAATACCTAATGCAATCGCAGACAAGATAAGCTGTGCTCTTGCAAAATTCTTAAGTGACTTTTTAGGTGTGCTGCCAAAAGCCCAAACAAACATCATAATAAGATAAACAATAGGGCCTACGCACGGAATGATATTAAGGCAGAAAATTCCAATCCAGTGAAGAACAGAAACATGCTCTTCGTCATTGCTCATATTGTTATAGTTAGGCTGCTGATAAGACGGAGTCTGATTGTAACCTGTGCCGTAAGAATTCTGATAATTTTGATTGTTGTCAGTCCCATATGGTCGCTGGTAATCCTGTGCGGAATAGTTTTGCGAACCGTATGGCTGCTGATAGTCCTGTGCAGAATATGTATTCTGATTTTGCTGTGGATTTTGGTTATTGTTCCAATTTTCGTTGTTGTAATTGTCCATAGTTTTCCTCCAAATTTTAATAAGCACAAAAGCAAATTAATATAACCTACTCAATATAATTATAAAATACAGTTATTTTAATGTCAATAATTTATTGAAAATATTATAATTTTACAAACCTGCTTAATATGTAATCTCCACAGGAGCAAGTGCGGGAAAAATATTTCTTAAAATTGTATAAACAATCAATAAAGCAAACATTATCCATATAAAACCTTGCATATTAATAAATGTATTGATTTTTTTACCAAAAGCACAGAGTACGAACTGAATATACAGAATAAGCACAATAACTATTCCAACCGCTAAAAAAGCATTTTGCCTTAGCGAAAGCAGAATATCTCCGTGAACAAGCGCATATACCGCCCTTGTCGCTCCACAGCCGGGGCAATACAAACCTGTAAAATGATGTATATAACACGGTGGCAATGAAATGTACTTAAACGCAAAAGCACAAATCAGATAACACAAAAAAAGTAAGGCAAACGGTAAAATTAAAACCAAAATTTTTTGATATGTTTTGCACGGCTTAATAATAAAAATCACCCCAAAGCAAAACAAGCAGACATATAGTCCGCTTGTTGCTTGCTATGTAATAAAATTAATAGTAAATTAGGAAATTGAACTGATAAATGCGCCTGAAACAATTTGAGTAATAAGAAGTATTGCCCATATTACTAAAGCAATAATAGAAAGAATGATACCTGCAGTTGCAAGTCCGTTATTTTCAGGCTTTGCCTTTTTAGAATTAATACCAAGAATAAGACCAACTATACCGCAAGGAGCACAACAGCAAAGACCTATAATACCGAGTACAAGTGATGCAGTAGCATTATTCTTTGCGCTTTTATCCTCTACAGGATACTGATTGTAGTTAGGATACTGCTGCTGATAGTTATTCTGATTGTAGTTACTGTAATCAGGCTGTGAACCGTATGGCTGCTGATAATCATTTGCACCATATGACTGCTGCTGATAACCCTGATTATTGTCTGTACCGTAAGGCTGCTGGTAACCCTGATTATTGTCTGTACCGTAAGGCTGCTGGTAACCCTGATTTGAGTAGTTATTCTGCTGTGGATCCGGGCCGTTGCCCTGTGGGTTATTCAAAGAATCGTTGTTGTAGCCGTTATTGTTGTAATTGTCCATCTTTTTCCTCCATAAATTTGTAAGCATAAAATCAGCAAACCACTGTAAATATACATAATTTGCCTTAATGTTTATTATAAAGTACAAATCAACAAATGTCAACAATTAATTAATAAATGCCGCAAATTAATACATATTTATTTACAGTTCAATACTCATAGTGGCAAAAGCATTAAGGTCTGTGCTTGCAATATTTCCGCTTAAAAATTCATAATATCCCTGCGAGCCAACCATTGCCGCATTGTCACCGCAAAGAGATTTTTCGGGCATATAAAAAGCAAGTCCGTGCTTATCACATTCTTCCTGTAAAGAAGAACGCAAAAGTCGGTTTGCAGACACACCACCCGCAATAACCAGCTTGTCAACCTTTAAATCTTCTGCCGCTTTCAAAAAATTGGTTTTTAAACAGTCAACAACCGCATATCTGAAAGATGCGCAAACATCTGCCTTGTTAAGTTCTATTCCCTTTTGCGCAGAATTATGAATTAGATTTATTACAGCTGTTTTAAGTCCCGAAAAGCTGAAATCATACTGTGAACCGCTTACGGTAGGTCTTGGCAACTTAAATGCAAAAGGATCGCCGTCCTCTGCTACCTTATCAAGTGCAATTCCGCCTGGATACGGCATACCCATAGTTCTTGCCGCTTTATCAAATGCCTCGCCTGCCGCATCATCTCTTGTTTTGCCGATAATGCGCATTTTTGTGTAATCCTCAACCATTACAATATGACTGTGACCGCCCGAAACAACAAGGCAAAGAAACGGCGGTTTTAAATCGGGATTAGAAATATAATTAGAGGCAATGTGCGACCTTAAATGATGGGTCGGAACAAGCGGAAGTCCTGTTGAAAGAGAAAGTCCCTTTGCAAAATTAACTCCTACAAGCAAAGCCCCTATAAGACCCGGTGCATATGTAACCGCAATTGCATCTATTTCTTTTAAAGTAAGTTCTGCCTGCTCAAGCGAGTTTTTTACAACAGGCACTATTGCCTCGGCGTGTCTGCGGGATGCAATTTCGGGAACAACACCGCCATACAGTTTATGCTCCTCAACCTGAGAGGCAACAACAGAGGATATAACTTTTCTTCCGTCCTCAACAACCGCTGCTGCGGTTTCGTCACAAGAGGACTCTATTGCAAGTATCTTCATAAAAATAATCCTTTCGTTTTATCAAAAATACTTTGTCATCAGTATTGCGTTTTCGACAGGTTCAGAATAATAATTCTTTCTCTCCCCCACCTTAACAAAGCCTGCGTTTGAATACAGTCTTATTGCATTTTCATTGGATTGCCTTACCTCAAGAGTCAAAAAAGCCAGGCTGTTTTTCTTGGCAAAGGTAACAAGAGTATTTATCAAAGCCGTACCTATGCCCTTTTTTCGTGCGTTTTCATCAACCGCCACATTAAAAATATATCCTTCGTCAACAACAACATTCATTCCTATGTAGCCGAGAACCTTATCGTCCTCAACGCTTACATAAAAATGCGAGCCGTTGTTTTTTAGTTCAGACTCAAGACTTTTTAATGACCACGGATGAGAAAAGCATTTATTTTCAATCTCTGCCACCTGTAAAAGGTGGCTTTCTTCCATTTCTTCAATTCTCATATTGTTTTAAAATTTCCTTAACGGCACTGCAAATTTCATCTCGGCACTGTCTGTAAACCTCAACACCGCACATATACGGGTCGGCAACATTTATAACTTCAATTTTATCGGCAGGGACAGCGCACTGTGTCATAAGAAAAAACTTGTGGCTAGTCGACATACAATAAAATTTATCGTATTCGTCAAGTTTTTTATCGGAATAAGCCGTAGAATGCATATCCGAAATATCAATACCTATTTCTTTGCAGACTTCAACCGAATTTTCAGAAACAGGCATACCTGTTACGGTTGTTGTACCCATACTCTCTGCCCTTACGGCAAGTCCTTTTTCCTCTGCAAAACGGTTAAAAACAGCCTCTGCCATAGGGCTGCGGCAAGTATTGCCTGTGCATACAAACATAATTTTATTTTTTGGCATCATACCAAGTCCTTCCGACAGCAGCGTCGGCGGTAAGAGGAACAGAAAGTTTTACAGCATTTTCCATTTCCTCCTGCAACAGCTTTGCCACTGTTTCCTTTTCGTTTTCGGGAGCCTCGACAATCAACTCATCGTGCACCTGCAAAATAAGTCTTGCCTGCAAGCCCTCTTTTTTCATTCTTTCGTCAACTTTAATCATTGCGATTTTGATAATATCTGCGGCAGTGCCCTGAATCGGCATATTTCTTGCCACACGCTCACCGAAAGCTCTCATCATATGCTTGCCCGAGCTAAGTTCAGGCAAATATCTTCTTCTGCCGAACATTGTTTCAACATAACCGTCACGCTTTGCTTTTTCAACGACATTTTTCATATATTCGTCAACGCCGCTGTAATGAGCGAGGTAGTCTTTAATATATTTAGATGCCTCTTTATTGGTTACTTTAATATCCTTGGCAAGTGAGTAAGCACCGATTCCGTAAACTATACCGAAGTTTACCGCCTTGGCACGGCTGCGCATTGTGGAATTAACCATTTCAACAGGCATATTAAACACCTGTGACGCTGTAATAGTGTGAATATCGGCATTCGTATTAAATGCCTCTATCATATTCTTATCGCCCGAAATATGAGCAAGCACTCTTAATTCAATTTGAGAATAATCGGCATCAACAAGCACCCAACCCTCTCTTGCGGCAAAAAACCTTCTCAATTCTCTGCCGATTTCTGTACGGACAGGGATATTTTGTAAATTAGGCTCTGTTGAGCTGATTCTTCCCGTTCTGGTTTCGGTTTGATTAAAACTTGAGTGTATTCTGCCGTCCTCGGCAATAACCTTTAACAGCCCCTCACAATAGGTTGAATAAAGTTTTGCAAGCGTACGGTACGAAAGCACCATTTCAACCGCAGGATGTTCGTAGCGCAGACTTTCAAGCACCTCTGCGTTTGTACTGTAGCCGCTTTTTGTTTTCTTCTTACATGGAAGTCCTAAATCTTCAAAAAGCGCCTTGCCAAGCTGTTTCGGAGAATTTATATTAAATTCATAACCGATGCTTGTGTATATCTCATTTTCAAGATTTTTTATCTGTTCGTGCAATATCTTGCCGTAGTCCTCTATACCCTGCCTGTCAACGGCAAATCCGATGTTCTCCATTTTAGCAAGCACCTTTGCAAGAGGAATTTCAATATCTGTCAACAGCTTTTCCTGTTCGTTTGTATCTATATCTTTCTTAAGTTTTTCGCAAAGCACATCATATACGGCAAGAGCGGAAAGTTCCGAAAACTTCTCGTTTTTCGGAAGCGTTATTCCGTAACCGCCGCATAAATTTTCGTCACTGTAATCTTTTGATGACGGCTCAATAAGATATGCCGCAAGTTCAATATCAAAAGCAAGCGATTTTACTTCAATATTCTTCTTATCGGCATAAGCAAAAACTGTCTTGCTGCCGTGAGTAAATTTCAAAATCTCTTCATTTTCAAGAAGTCTGTCGAAAAATTCGTTATCCTTAACAATATAAACTTTACCGTCAAAAAGAATATTGCAAACAGGATTTTCTATATCAGAAAAATCAGTTTTAAAATATACCTTACCCTGTTTTTTAATATTCTCATACAGAACATTAGCATCTGCATTTTCTACAACTTCAAAGTTCTGCACAGCTGCAGGCTTTTCCTCCGCTGTCGGCATTTCTTTTAATCCGAGTTTGTCGATAAGCGAGAATAGCTCAAGTTTTGCCATAAACCTCGCACATTCTTCGGGGTCTTTTAATTCGACTTTGTAATCCTCAACATTTGTATTGATAGGAACTTCGCAGAAAATCTCACCGAGCATACGGCTTAACTTCGCATTTTCCTCGGAATTTTTAAGTTTATTTCTGATGCCGTCCTTAACATCTATCTCGTCAATATGGCTGTAAATGTAATCAACACTGCCAAAGCGTGAAATCAAATCGCCTGCGCCCTTAGGGCCGATTCCCGCTACCCCGGGAATATTATCGGACGAATCGCCTTGAATAGCCTTAATTTCTATAAGCTGTTTTGGTGTAACGCCGTAATCCTCAAGAATTTTTGCAGGTGTATAACTGATGTCTTGCTTGTTTGTGCAGAGATGCACTGTTGTTGTATCGGAAACAAGCTGTAAGCTGTCACGGTCACCTGTCGCAATCACACATTCGTTGCCGTTTTTCTCGCAAGCCTTTGCAAATGTTCCCAAAATATCGTCGGCCTCATATCCCTCGCAGGTCACAAGAGTATAACCCAAAAGCTGTAAAAGCTCTTTTAGCGGTTTAATCTGTGAGGCAAGCTCTTCCGGCATACCTTTTCTTGTTGCCTTGTAGCCTGCATATGCCTTGTGGCGGAATGTAGGAGCTTTAAGGTCAAAAGCAATAGCTACCGCATCGGGATTTTCTTCGTTTTTTATTTTTGTGAGCATTGTAAGAAATCCGTAAATCGCATTTGTAAACTGACCGTCTTTTGTTGTAAGCGGTCTTATACCGTAAAAAGCACGGTTTACTATACTGTTTCCGTCAATAACAAGCATTCTCATAGCTTATACATCACATCCATTACTTTTCCGTTTTTAATATAAATTCTCGGTACACGCTTGCCTACAAGGCAAACTACTTCATAGTTAATAGTATCAGTATTTTTTGCAAGGTCATCGGCTGTCATTTCGCCGTTTTCGCCTGTTCCGAAAATCACTACCTCGTCACCGATTTTTACATCTTCAATATCGGTAACATCAATCATAGTCTGGTCCATACATATTCTGCCCACAATTTTTGCTTTTTTACCGTTGACAAGCATATATCCGTCTTTTGCGTTCTGACGAATAAAACCGTCGGCATATCCAATCGGAACAGTTGCAATCTTCATATCTTTAGGAGCGGTAAATGTTCTTCCGTATGAAATATCAGCACCCTTTTTAAGATTTTTTACATATGCAACCGTTGATTTTAAAGTCATTGCGGGAATAAGATTTAAATTATTCTGAATTTTATACGACGGAGCAAGTCCGTAAAGTATAATACCCGCTCTTACCATATCGCAATATGTATGCTCGTAATCTTCAATAGCACCGCTGTTTGAACAGTGGCAAATCTTAATGTTAATTCCCGATTCTTTAAGTTTATCCCTTACATAAGAAAAGCAACTGTACTGCTTTTCTGTAAAGTCTTTGCCGTCCTCGGCTTCATCCGACACACAGAAATGAGTAAACATACCCTCAAGCTCAAGATTTTTTAGAGTGCAGGCTGTTCTGATTTCTTCGACAGAATAATCATCTCTCGGAAATTCCTGACACATAAAACCTATTCTGCTCATACCGGTATCAACTTTGATGTGAATTTTACAAACCACATTCTGCTCACAGCAAGCCTGTGAAAGCATTTTTGCGTATTCAAGGCTGTAGACCGCTTGAGAAATGTTATATTCCGAAAGTCGTTTAGCCTCATTTGCAGGAGTAAAGCCTAAAATTACAATAGGCAATTTTGCGCCTGCCTCACGGATTTCAATACCCTCGTCAATATTTGAAACGGCAAAAAAGTCAGCGCCAAGCTGCTCATAGAGTTTAGACAGTTCAACGGCGCCGTGACCGTAACCGTCTGCTTTTATAACGCAGCAAATCTTTGCTCTGCCGCCGACTTTGTTTTTTATTTCATTAAAATTATGCTTAATTGCATCAAGCGATACCTCTGCCCAGGTTCTCTTTAAGTAATCCATCAAACTACCTCTTTTATTTTTATTCGCATCTAATTTAATACCGTAAACATCTGTATTTTTTACAAATCAAATTGTACTGTCTTAAATATTTATTATAATACTTTTACACCGATAAATCAATCCATATTGACAAAGAAAAACTAAGTGCTAAAATATTAGTAGATTACGCACAAAAGGTTGATTTTATTGAAATAAATATTCGCAAAGCAGTCAAAAGTGATTACCCAGCCATGGTTAAAATCTGGAACGAAGTTGTAGAGGACGGAATAGCCTTTCCGCAGCTTGATTTACTTGACGAAAACAGCGGTGCGGAATTTTTCGGTTCACAAACATATTGTGCGGTTGCGGAAAATACCGAAAGCCACGAAATTTTAGGCTTATACATTCTTCACCCCAACAATGTAGGCAGATGCGGTCACATTTGCAACGCAAGCTATGCCGTAAAAAGCAGTGCAAGAAATTTACATATCGGTGAAAAACTTGTTTCGGATTGCCTTGTTCAAGGCAAGGAAAGCGGATTTACAAAAATGCAACAACTGTAGTTAAAACAGAAATGTTGGAATATCATTTCAATAATTTAGGAGGTTGGGCAGGAGATTTACAAACGTTAATGATTAATACTTATATTCAATTGGACGGTAGTGATAATTATGATGAATTTTATAATAAATTTTATCAATTAATTGGTGACAATGATTTTTCATTATCTATGAAGGATTTGTATGCTGATACAGATGCATATAATATCTACACTTTATTAGATGGAACCTCAAATTGTTTAGCTGATTCAACTAAAACATATTATAGTGATGGTTACAAAAAAAGATATAGTTCATTTACAAATAATTGGAACAGAGAAACAATATTAAACCTTGTTAAAACCTATACAAATACTAATTATCTTTTAGATATAGATATGTTAAGGTGGCCATTATTCAATGAATCAAATAAGGTTGATGGAACTGAATATTATAATTTTCAGAAAATCAATCGAATGCATCTGCCGAGGCTTTTACTGACTTTTTGATGCATCAGTTGCAAAAGGAGAGATAATATTGAAGTTTAAAATTATCGTCATAATCGAAACGATTATTATTGTATTTTTATTTTTATTGTTGCCTTTATCTTGCAGTTATATCAGTGAACATACAACAATAAAAGATCCACAATGGTTCAGAGAAGTTTCTCCCGATGAACAACACACTATTGTAGCTAATTTTATCGGCAACAATACTTCGGAAAGAATCTGCGTTCAAATAATGATATTTAATGAAAATCATGAAACGTCAACTATGATGATTACTGTGGATAATGACGGTGATGTTCCGGATGAAAAAAACTACAGATTGGAATGGCATGATGAATATGTAAAAATAACGACCATCAATAATAAAGGGAGTGAAAAATCCTTTAGATTATATTGGGAGGATTTGAATTTCAGCAGTAGCACATATGATGAATCCAATAGGTTTTTATTCGACTGGTAATTTTTCATTTAATAAAGCCCATGAAAACCAACTGTGGTGATTATAGTAAATAATATAGTTTATCAGCCAGAAGGGGCTGTCGCAAATGAGTGAAATTTGCAACAGTCCCTATTTTTTTGATAGATTAAGTTTTAGTAAGAATGAAATTTTAAAAAAGTTGAAAATATCTTCAATAGCATACGCACTAATTCAGAGGGTGGATAAAATTTCCATCCTCTTTTTTCGGATTGTTTACTTTTCTTAACGCTATGCGATTTTTTTCTCAAATAAAGGTTTGTGAAAACGGTCAGATTTTGTTCGGTTCCATAGTTTTTGAATATTGAAAGCGAATGCAAGAAGAAAAAATTGCGTTTCGGTCTTTGTTTTTCCTCTCGTTAAAAATCTTCTAAATGCAAAGTCTTGCTTGATTACTCCGAATGCTCCCTCTACCTGAATTGAACGGTTCATTCTCAGGATAATACCCTCATCTGTAGTTATCCGTTGCGTGGTTTCCTTCTTCTGCCTTGCCATTGTCGGAGAAAACGCTATCTTTCGATTTTCATATTTTCCCTTGTAGCATTTTTCTCGGTGCGGACAGCCTGAACAGTCCTCACATATGTAATTTCTCCTTGTTGTTTCATATTCATTCTGACTTTTGCGTTTGCTATCATAAGCAAAGATCAGCTTTTTGCCATTAGGACATACAAAGTAATCTCCTGTTTCATCGTAAAAGAGATTCTCTTTGCGGTAAATATCATTCTTGTATTTTCGCTTTTTGCTAATCTCATAATCGGCAGGCTTGATATACGCATTTTGTTCTTCCGATTCAAGATATGTGTAATTTTCCTCACTTGCATATCCTGCATCTGCTATGATATTTTCGTATTTCTTTCCGGTGTTTTTCCGTATTCTCTCTAGAAACGGTATCAGCGTAGTTGTGTATGTGGGATTAGGAAACAAGCCTACTCCGACAATATATTCGCTCTCTACTCCTATCTGTACATTGTATCCCGGCTTGAGCTGTCCGTTGAGCATATGATCCTCTTTCATCCTCATAAAGGTCGCATCCGTATCAGTTTTTGAATAGCTCTTTCTCTTGCCGCATATTTCTAGACTTTTGTTGTAGTTGTCCAGTCTTTCAAGATAACTGTAAAGTTTCTCGTAATCCCGTTGCAGCTGCGTTTTGTGTTTGCCTCGTCCATGTACAAATTCAATATTAAGCAATTGAATTGAACAGTTCAGAAACTCAATTACCTCTTCCAAATTACTTCCGTCGGCTAATCAGTATTTTTCACAAATAGAAGCCAGTTCCTGATTAATTTTATTTTTTAATTTTTGTAGATTCTTTTCTACCGCCTTCGCCCAGACAAAGGTATATCTGTTGGCATTGGCTTCTATTTTTGTACCGTCTATGAATATGTTTTTGTAAGAAATTTCGCCTAAATCACAGAGTTTTTCAACCAATTGACAGAACAACTCCTCAATTACTCCGGCAAGCCTTTCATTTTGAAATCTTGCAAAGGTTGAGTGGTTCGGAACAGGTTCCTCCTGCAAAAGCCACATAAAGCGAATATCATTTTTGCATGCTTTTTCAATATCCCTGCTTGAATAAATGCCGTTCATATATGCAAACACAAGTATCTCAAACAAAGCTGCCGGATCTATTTTTCGCCAGCTTCTCAGGTACAAAGAATAGAGCTTTGTGTAATCTAATTCATCACATATTTCCGCTAATTTTCTTACCGGATCATTTTTCTCGATTTTTATTTCTAAATTTAATGGTAAAACCAATTGATTTCTGCTTCTCATTGTTGTATAATTTACTTGCTTTCTTTGTGGTTTTGTTTGCAATTAAATTATACTATAGAAAGCACTAACCGGGCAACCCTTTCGGGCTACCCGGCTTTTCTTTTTGGAGCTGTTATTGCGACAGCACCCTTAATTTTTATTTTAATGCGTCAATAGCTGCTGTAATGAGTGCAATCTGCTCTCTTTCCTTTGCAGCCTGACCCTTTACTTTTTCGATAACGGCTTCAGGTGCTTTTGCAACAAAGCCTGCATTGTTAAGCTTTCCCTCGCTCTGCGCAAGTCTTTTCTTAACCTGCTCAAGCTCCTTGTTAAGTCTTGCAAGTTCTGCGTCTTTGTCAACAAGCTCACTAAGCGGAATGTAAATCTTTGCGTCAGCGGTAACAACCGTTACTGCACCGTCAATGTCAAAACTCTCCGCAACTTTAACTTCATTTGCAGAAGCAAGTTTCTGAATGAAAGGTGTGCCGTTGGTAAATGTATCCGCAAACTTAGTTGCAACATAAACCTTAGCTTTCTTTGACGGAGGAACATTCATCTCACTGCGGCGGTTACGGATAGCACGGATAGCGTCCATAACTCTTTCCATTTCGGCAACATCCTCCGGGAAGTCAAGTTCTGCCTTGAACTCCGGATACTTAGCAAGCATAACGGTTTCACCCTCGTGAGGAATAGTCTGCCAAATTTCTTCTGTTACATACGGCATAAACGGATGGAGAAGTCTTAAAATCTGATCAAGTACATAAAGAAGTACCTGTCTTGCATTTTGAGCGTCCTCGCCGTCACCCGAAAGTCTTGTCTTAGCAAGTTCAATATACCAGTCGCAGTAACAATCCCAAATGAACTCGTAAACTTTCTGAACAGCAATACCAAGCTCAAATTTCTCAAGGTTTTCGTTTACTTCCTTAGCTACTGTATTAAACTTAGAAACAATCCACTTGTCCTCTGTAGTAAGAGTGTCGGGAAGTTTGTTCTCAACATCATAATCGTCGATATTCATATGAACATAACGGGCAGCATTCCAAAGCTTATTAGCAAAGTTAGCGCAAGCCTCAATACGCTTTTCCGAATATCTGATGTCATTTCCCGGTGAGTTACCCGTTACAAGCAAGAATCTGAGCGCATCGGCACCGTATCTGTTGATAACATCAATCGGGTCAGGACCGTTACCGAGTGACTTAGACATCTTTCTGCCAAGCTCATCTCTTACAATACCGTGCATAAATACGGTCTTGAACGGTGCTTCACCTGTCTGCTCAATAGCAGAGAATATCATTCTTGCAACCCAGAAGAAAATAATATCATAACCGGTTACAAGTGTATTTGTAGGATAGAAATACTCAAGCTCAGGTGTCTTGTCAGGCCAGCCGAGTGTTGAGAACGGCCATAAAGCCGAACTGAACCATGTATCAAGAGTATCTTCGTCCTGATGTAAATGGTTTTTACCGCACTTAGGGCAAGCTACGGGAGTTTCCTTTGCTACGATAACCTCACCGCAATCGTCACAATACCAAGCAGGAATTCTGTGTCCCCACCAAAGCTGACGGGAAATACACCAATCCTTGATGTTCTCCATCCAGTGATAATATACTTTTTCAAATCTTTCCGGAATAATCTGTGTCTGCTTTTCCTTAACACACTTGATTGCAGGCTTTGCAAGAGGTTCCATTTTTACGAACCACTGCTTTGACACTCTCGGCTCAACAGTTGTCTTACAACGGTAGCAAGTACCTACATTGTGAGTGTGAGGCTCAATCTTAACGAGGAAACCGCCCTCTTCAAGGTCTTTAACGATTGCTTCACGGCACTCGTATCTGTCCATACCCTGATATTTACCGGCATTTTCGTTCATATGGGCTGTATCGTCCATAACATTGATTACCTCAAGGTTATGTCTTAAGCCGACTTCAAAGTCGTTAGGGTCGTGTGCAGGAGTAATTTTAACTACACCTGTACCAAAATCTTTTTCAACATATGCATCGGCAACAACAGGAATTTCTCTGCCTACAAGCGGAAGAATAAGTGTTTTGCCTACAATGTCTTTATATCTTTCATCATCGGGATTTACCGCAACCGCAGTATCGCCCAAAAGTGTTTCAGGTCTTGTTGTAGCAAGCTCAACATAACCGCTGCCGTCCTTTAACGGATAGCGGAGATGCCAGAAAAAGCCCTCCTGCTCTGCAAAATCAACCTCTGCGTCTGAAATTGATGTGCAGCAATGCGGGCACCAGTTGATAATACGCTCACCACGGTAGATAAGTCCTTTATTGTAAAGTTTTACGAAAACTTCCTTAACCGCCTTAGAACAACCCTCGTCCATTGTAAAGCGCTCACGCTGCCAGTCACAGCTTGAACCGAGTTTACGGAACTGACGGGTAATTCTTCCGCCGTACTCTTCTTTCCACTCCCAGGCACGCTTGAGGAAACCCTCTCTGCCTAAATCATCTTTGGTAACGCCCTCTTTGCGCATAGCCTCAACGATTTTAGCCTCTGTCGCAATAGACGCATGGTCTGTACCCGGAAGCCAAAGTGCAGCATAGCCCTGCATTCTTCTCCAACGAATGAGAGTATCCTGAAGTGTAAGGTCAAGTGCGTGACCGATATGCAGCTGACCTGTAATGTTTGGCGGCGGCATAACGATTGTGTATGGTTTTTTATCTTTGTCAACTTCTGCATGGAAGTAGTTGCCTTTCATCCAGAAATCATAAATTCTGTCCTCAAACTCAGACGGTTTGTAGGATTTAGCAAGCTCCTTTGCCATAATCATATCTCCTTACAATTTATTCGGGCAGATTACCCGACAAATATACCTTTATATTATCGCATTTTGCTTGCAATTTGTCAATTATGCAGAGATAAAAAATCATAGTAATTAATCATATTCAAAACATTTTGTATTATAAGAATTATGTTGACAGTCAAATTTTGAAATGCTACAATAATTATAGTTTACTTTATAATGAGCAAAAAGGCAAAATAATGAAATTGATATTATATGAACGGACATCAACAAAGCTATATTCAGTTCTTTAATGAATGTTTGTGTGAAAAACATATAAGATTAATGTTGATTATGTATTACATAAAAGGTGATAAATTATGATTATAAATGACAAAGAACAACCAAAAGCAAAACAAAAAGTAAGCGAAGCACAAAAAAGAGCTTCAGCGAAATATACAGCAAAAACATATAAGCGTAAAACAATATATATTAAATTAAGCGATGCTGAAAAAATTGATAATTATATGAACGAACACCAACAAAGCTATAGTCAGTTTTTTAATGAATGTTTGCGTGAAAAGCATATTATAGATTAATGTTATATTACATAAAAGGTGAAAAATTATGACTGTTGATAATAATATACATCAAAAAATCAAGAAAAATAGTGAAGCAAAAATCAAAGCTAACAATAAATATAATGCAAAAACATATAAACATAAAGCAATATATATCAAATTAAAAGACTTACAGACTATAGATGACTTTTTAAAAAGTCGCAATCAGAGTGCAACACAGTATTTTTATAGCTGTTTGAAGCGAGATGGCGTTATAGAATAATATATGCCATTGTTTGCCTTTTAAATATCCTTGCAAACATTTTGCTTAGGACTATTACTTTAACTTAAATGAGGTGTTCTTATGCAATATACTATAGGTGAAATTTCAAAAAGACTTGATATGCAGCCGTCAACCCTAAGATATTACGATAAAGAGGGTTTAATGCCGAATGTAAAGCGTACAAACGGCGGTATCCGCATTTTTGACGATTCCGATTATGAATTATTAACTCTCATTGAATGTCTTAAAAGAACAGGTATGTCGCTTAAAGACATCAAAGTTTTTATAGATTGGACTCTTGAGGGGGATTCTTCAATTGACAAGCGACTTGAGCTTATCAGAAAGCAAAGAGATGCCGTACTTGCTCAAATGGAAAAACTGAATGAAACTCTCGGAATTTTAGATTACAAATGCTGGTATTACGAAACTGCGCAAAAAGCCGGCACTTGCAAAATTCACGATACACTAAGTGCCGACGATATACCGCAGGAACTGAAAAAAGCGGTGTCAAAACTTAAAGGTCACCAGTAATTCATATAAATTCTTACAATTTGCACATTCATATCATTAATATGTTAGAAATACTTTACATTCCGCAAATTGACTAAAAACGCAAAAAATGATAAAATAATATATATTATATCAATATTGGGATGTGTCACAATGAAATGTATTATAAAGCGCACCTTACCTGTTTTTTTATCACTTTTTGCTGTAATTTTTCTTTTCAGCGGCTGCGGTGATAAAAGCGAAAATGAGGTATTAAAGGGAAAATGGGTCCCTGTATCTGCCGTTATCGACGGAGAAACCGTACAATACAGCGAGCTTGAGCTTAAGGACGGATATTTTGAATTTAATTTTAAAGGAAACGGCAGCTGTACCGCAACGCTTGCGGGTATTGAATATAAAGGCAGTTATGTTTTCAGCGGCACAAGCGTTGACGCTACACTAAACGGCAACAGCGAAAAGCTAAGTTATGAAGCGACAAGGCAAACTCTCACCTATTCGTACGATAACACAACATCATTTACATTTATAAAAGACCAGAATTAAAACTTTCCCCTGCATATTTTTGAGTATGCAGGGGAATTTTTATGCTTCTGTTTTATTGTTAATCTGTTTTTGATATAACTTTTTCATCAATACAACCGAAATAACGGCAGACAAAATCTCTGCAACAGGTACGGAAAGCCAAATTATCCATTCGCCGCAAATTGATTTATTGACAAGCACAGTAAATATCCACGCAAGAGGCAATACAAAAACAAGTTGTCTGCAAACTGAAACTATCAGCGACTGCATTCCGCCGTTAATTGCCTGAAACATTCCCTGAAAAGCTATATTAATGCCTGCAAACACAAAACTTGCCGATACTATTCTCATTGCGCCTATACAAAGCGACTGAGTTTCTCCCGACAGTCCGAATCCGCTCGAAAGCGGATTTGCTATGATTTCTATTGCAATCAATCCGACAAACATTATTACTGTTGTGTAAATTGAGCCGAATTTTATACTGTCGTCAATTCTCTTTTTGCTTTGCATACCGAATGCGTAAGACATAATAGGCGTAATCGCATCTCTTAGTCCAAAGGCTGCAAAAAGTATGAATTGCTGTATTTTATAGTACAATCCGTAAGCTGTTACCATCGCCTCACTGACCGTACCCAAAATAAGATTAAAGCCGTAAGTCATAACCGACATAAGTGCCTGTGCAATTATTGCAGGCAAACCGATTTTATAAATATTCAATATTGTATTTGCTGACGGCTTAATGTTTTTAACATTATTGGTTATATCTTTGTTAAACTTTATATGAAAAATAAAAGCAACCGCAAGTGAAATAATTTGACCGATAACCGTAGCGTATGCAGCACCCTTTACACCGAATTTCGGACAGCCTAACAAACCGTAAATCATAATAGGGTCAAGAATAATATTTGCAACTGCGCCGCAGATCTGTGCAATTGTCGAAAATACCGATTTGCCTGTTGCTTGTAAAAGTTTTTCATAAAGAGAGAAAAATACAAGTCCAAAAGAATATACGCAGCATATTCTTAAATAATCACACGCCATTTCCAAAACAATTCCGTTTGCAGTCTGCGTGCCGATATATAATTTAACACCGAACAATCCGAATATTAAAAACACTGCGTAAATAACAACAGCAAGAAATACACCGTTACCCGCAGCCTTATCGGCATAGTTTCTGTTACCCTCTCCAAGGCTTTTTGCTACAAGAACATTAACACCCACACCTGTACCTATGCCGATTGCAACTATTAACATTTGCAAAGGGAAGGCAAGCGTAAGCGCATTAAGCGCCAACTCTCCGTTGTCTTGCATATTTGACACAAAAGCACTGTCAACAATATTATAAACTGCCTGCAGTACCATAGAAAGTATCATAGGAACACCCATTCTAAGCATAAGGTTTTTAACAGGCAAAATTTCCATTTTGTCTTTTTCTTTTATTTTTTTCATAAAAACACCTCTTAAAACAAAAAAGTGCTGCACTACTGATTGGAATTACGCAGTAGTGCAACACATCTTTATATATTATACTATTTTAGTTTTGCAGATGTCAAAGGAAGTTTTCACTAAATAATATCAGTTATTCTTAGAAATTATTATCTGAAGATTAGTAATATCGTTGATATCTATTATTCCGTTGCCGTCAATATCGGCATTATCAAAGCTGACGGTATCATTTATATCAACAAAATCCGAACCGTCCTCTGCTTTTTCGCCTGCAACAAACAGCTGAATTACCGTGCTGTCTGTAATATCAATATTACCGTCATTATTCACATCGCCCTTGCTTTTTGCAAATAACGATATGTCAGTATTACTGCCGATATTTTCTTCTTTAACAACAACTTCCGTTACCGCCGAATCGTAAAAATAACCGACAGCGGATTTTTTCTGCTTAATATAATAAGTGCCAACCTGTAACGGCTTAGCAAATTCGGCAATACCGTTATTGTCTGTTATTGCCGTATCAATAAGATTTTGACATTCCTCATCTGAAAACAATTCAAACTCCGCACAGTTTATCGGGGCTTTAAACTCATTTGTAAGATTTACTCTTACTGTCGAAGTATCCAACTTTATTGGTGTATTTTCAGCTTGAGCATAATAAACTGTAAGACCGCTCCATGTATATTGATAAACATTATCAAGAATTATTCTGTCAGAGAATAATTCAAAGCCTTTCGGAGCAACAACCTGCTTTGCGTAATAATTACCGTACGGCATATAAAGAGCTGAATCGAACGCACTTTCATTCCATTTAATATTATTTACATCGTTGGTTTTTTCTTTTGAGGTTGCGCATACCCAGCCGTCTTCGCCTGTTTTCATATAACCGCAAAAAGTGTTATCGGAATTATAAACTTCATAAACCGCACCGCTAAGTGAATAATTTTCATTATTATCGGTCAATTCGGAATAAGATGACACATTCTGAATACGGAGTGCTATTTTAGGCGTCTTGTTTATTTTGCTTAATTTATGGTTATTTTCATTTACAGCTACACCTGCATAGTATCTTTCCGTACCGCCCCATGTCAATGTAGACTTTTCAAATTTATATACCGTGTTGTCTGCAACATACCCGTTCGGTGTTTTTGTTTCTTTGCACCAATAAGAAGTATTTGCAACAGGCACACCTCTCGCAACCGCACTTGATGAAGAATACTGTTGACTGCTCGTCAAACCAAATGCACCGAATCCGTCAGACTGCGGTACAATTTTTCCGACAGGCTTTCTGCAAGCCGAGTCAGCATAAACCGTGTATTCAAACTGGGAATAATCGTATGAAGTACCCTTTAATCCGCTTTGTGTGCTGTTAAGCTGAATATTAAGATCAATACCGTTTGAACAACCTGTTTTATATACATACAATCCGTAGCAAGTACCCCTCGGTTCAATATTTGTGATTGTATTTACATTTTTATATTGAGAATGCCAGAACTTGTTATTTTTTGAATTATTGCCGTAAAAAATACCGACATGAGCGTCAGCCGTACCGAGCATAAAAATAATATCGCCTTTTTCAAGCACTCCGCTGTTCAATGCATTATTAATGGCACTTGTACCGTCAAAATAATATGTCTTGATATTGTTATTGCCCGCCCAATTAATCCATGTATCCTGACCCGTATCATAAGGCGCATACGAATAACTCGGAATATGAGTGTTTGCGTATGCATAGCTTACCGACTGACCTTTTTGTGCCTTGGTATTTGCAAGCGACTTGTAAAGTATATGCCATACAAATCCTGTGCAGTTCATCTGCGGCTTGTACGATGAACCGTTAAGCTCGTCTTGTCTGCCGTAACCCACACAGTAATATCCGCTGTTTGGTGAATATAAATCTGTATTAAAGTAACCTTTGGTATCTCCTTTTGGTGTACGATGGTCGCCCGATGTATATTTTGTACCGAGATAATAATCAGTACCTACAGATGAATCATAATTTTTAGAAACAGTGTAAGTCTGATAATCATTGCTTGAATCATTATCGTGATTTACAATCCATTTGTAGTATTCGGCAGTATCTATTCCCAATGCTTCGCATACGGTTTTACTGCCCCATTTGCTGTAAGAAACCGATTCTGTTACTTCTGCGCCAAATGCAGTAACTGTAGAAGAAAATGCAAGCACGGCAGTCAGCGTAATTGCAGATAATTTTTTTATTCCTCTCATTTTCATTCCTCAATTCAAAAAAATTCTTTATCAAAAATTGTGGGAAAGTATGGTTTAGCGCACGAGCTAAACCATAATCTATTAATGTTACCCCAACATTTAAAATAGGACATTAAAACAAAACTTTAAAAGGGCGACAGAATAGCTCTGCCGCCCTATGACTTCATTATATTATGCTTTTAGATAGCACGAACACGGATTACACCTTCAATAGCTGCAATAGCGGCAGCATTTTCAGGGTTACCGTCTGCAACATCAATAATTGCATAAGCGTAGTCGCCACGGCTCTTTGAAAGCATATTTTCTACATTGCCTTTTACCTCTGAAAGTACCTTCTTAAGAAGTTCAGGTACATTCTTGTGCATTACGCAGAAACGAACATTCTCTGTATTTGTTCTTGCAAGTGAAAGTGCAGGATAGTTTACAGAATTTACGATGTTACCGTTTTCGAGGTACTCTTTAAGCTCATCGCAAGCCATAATTGCGCAGTTATCTTCACTTTCGGGAGTTGATGCACCGAGATGTGGAAGACAAATGATATTCTCTTCGCCGATAATATCATCAGTTGCAAAGTCTGTTACATACTTAGCAACCTTACCGCTCTTAACAGCCTCAAGAACAGCTGTTGAATTTACAAGACCGTCACGGCTAAAGTTGAGAATACGAACGCCGTCTTTCATCTTAGCAATCATATCTGCATCAACCATATCCTTAGTGTCAGCTGTAAGAGGAACATGGATTGTAAGGTAATCACAGTTTACCATTACATCTTCGCCGCTCTTCATAAGCTTAACGGCAGGATTGAGCTTTAATGCATTTGTTACAGACATAAACGGATCAAAACCGATTACATCCATACCGAGTGCAACGGCACAGTTGGCAACAAGAATACCTATAGCGCCAAGACCGATAACACCGAGAGTTTTGCCCTTAATTTCAGGACCTACAAACTGGCTCTTGCCTTTTTCTACCATCTTACCTACTGCGTCACCGTTACCTTTGAGTGTCTTTGCCCAGTCTGCACCCTCCATTACTCTTCTTGAAGAGAGTAAAAGACCTGCAATTACAAGCTCTTTAACAGCATTTGCATTAGCACCCGGAGTATTGAAAACCACAATACCCTTTTCAGAACAAACATCTTTAGGAATGTTGTTTGTACCTGCGCCTGCTCTTGCAATGGCAAGGAGATTATCTTCAAACTGCATATCGTGCATAGCGGCACTTCTTACGAGAACTGCGTCAGGATTCTGAACATCGTCACCGTAAGCGTAATTGTCGCCAAGGCGGCTTGTGCCAACGGCAGCAATTTTATTGAGAGTAAGTATATTAAACATTGTATTCATCCTCTTTTATTTTATTTAAAGCAGATTGTTTGAGCAAAAATTACTTGTTTTCTGCCTCAAACTTCTTCATAAAGTCAACAAGAGCAACTACACCCTCATATGGCATAGCATTGTAGATAGAAGCTCTCATACCGCCAACTGTACGGTGACCCTTGATGTTTACAAGACCTGCCTCTGTTGCCTCTTTAACAAACTTAGCATCAAGGTCAGCATTGCCTGTTACGAACGGAACATTCATAAGTGAACGATCCTCAGGAACAACAGTACCCTTAAAGAGTTCTGAATTATCAAGGAAGTCATAAAGAAGTTTAGCCTTTTTCTCGTTAAGCTCTTTCATCTTATCAAGACCGCCAACCTCATTCTTAATCCACTCAAGAACAAGCTTTGCAATATAAATTGTGTAGCAAGGAGGTGTGTTGAAAAGTGAATCTGCGTCAGCGTGAGTCTTATAGTTAAGCATTGTCGGACAGATGTCCATAGCATTGCCGATAAGATCCTCACGAACAATTGCGATTGTAAGACCTGCAGGAGCCATATTCTTTTGAGCACCTGCAAAGAGTGCGCCAAACTTAGTTACATCAATAGGCTCTGAAAGAATACAAGATGAAATATCTGCAATAAGCGGAATATCGCCTGTATCCGGAAGTTCGTGATAAACAGTACCGTAAATAGTATTGTTCATACAAATATACACATAGTCGGCGTCCTCTCTGAACATTGACTTATCTGTCTTAGGAATATAAGAGAAAGTTTTATCCTCTGAAGAAGCAACAGCCTTAGCGTCGCCATAGCGAGCAGCCTCTTTGTAAGCTTTTTTAGCCCACTGACCTGTGATTATGTAGTCAGCCTTATTGTTCTTGTTCATAAAGTTGAGTGCTACCATAGCAAACTGTGTAGAACCGCCGCCCTGGAGGAACATAACCTTGTAGTTGTCAGGAATGTTCATAATCTCACGAAGTAAAGCTTCGGCGTCCTTAATGATTTTATCATATGTTTTGCTGCGGTGTGACATTTCCATTACACTCTGTCCGCTGCCCTGATAATCAAGCATTTCATCTGCTGCTGTCTTTAATACTGCCTCCGGAAGCATTGAAGGACCGGCAGAAAAGTTATATACTCTTGCCATATTAAAAATCTCCCTTGAAAATATATTTTATTTATAGTTTTAACTAATACTGACTATTAAATTATACCGCCAACTTTTAGCAAAGTCAACAATATTTGGTGTTTAATACATAAAAATAACAATTTATTGTATTATTTCTTAATTTTGCCTATGCAACCGATAATTTCGTCACGCATACGAACCGCCTCGTTGTAAGCAGCCTTTGCAAAATCATTCTCGGTAAGGCCCTGTTTTTTCCATGCGCACATAATACCACGGCTTGAATTGATGATTGCGCCAAGACCGTTTTCATCAAATGCGTTTTTAACATCATTTGCACCGCCGCCCTGTGCACCGTAACCCGGTACAAGGAAAAATGTGTGCGGACATTTAGCTCTCATTTCGGCAAGCTGTTCGGGATATGTTGCACCGACTACTGCGCCGACACCCGAGTAGCCGTATTTGCCCTCAAGCTCTGTTCCCCACTCTTCGCACATTTTACCCATTTGCTCATAAACGGTTGTGCCGTCATCAAGTTTCTTATCCTGTAATTCGCCTGAACTTGGGTTAGATGTCTTAACAAGTACAAAAATGCCCTTATCACCGCTCTTGCAGATATTAACAAGCGGTTTGATACCGTCTGTGCCGAGGTAACCGTTTACTGTAAGTGCGTCTGCACCAAAAGCCTCTACCTCTTCGCCTGCAACTGCGGTTGAGCCGAGGTGAGCGGCAGCGTAAGCCTCCATTGTTGTACCGATGTCGTTACGCTTACCGTCTGTAATAACAAACATACCCTTTGACTTTGCATATGCGATAGTGTCTGCAAGTGCCTTAACGCCCTGCCAACCGTACATTTCGTAGTAAGCGGCCTGTGGCTTGATTGCAGGAACTACCTCATAAAGAGCGTCAATAAGAGCCTTGTTAAACTCAAACAAAGCGGCAGCCGCACCCTCAAGAGTTTTGCCGTACTTTGCAAAGCACTCCTCTTTAATAGATTCAGGTACATAGTCAAGCTTTGGATCAAGACCTGCAACTGTAGGATTCTGCATTTCTGCGATTTTATCAATAAGTCTGTCAAATGCCATTTTTTACTCTCCTTTTAAATTCAGTAATAACGCTTACGATATTACTTTTATCTCTATTCCCAATACGCCGTATTTTTCCTGCTGTTTTGCCGAATAATATGCAAGCATATCTTCGGGTGTGGCAGTCTTTACATCTTCCTTTGTATACCCGCATTTAAGTAAAGGAAGAACAGCGTATAATTCTTCAAAAGACTTAAATTTATAAATATTTACAATTTCCGTTTTTAATGTTTTTCGGTTGTCTTCCGTATTTATAAAAGTAATTTCATCTCCGATATTAACCAGTCTGCGTTTTTCGTCATTAAGTCTTAACTCAATGGTTTTTTCTCTGTTTTCAATCATTGCAAACGGAGATGGATTTAATCTCATTATATGCTGCATCAGCTGTTGATAATGTCAAAAAGCTCGTGAGCAAAGTTTGTATAATCTTTTCTGTCATCTTTAACAAACGAAATAGCCGGACGAGGGTGAGTGTTATACTGACCTGTAAGCATATAAGGAACATCATATCCCCACTTAACTCCGCTTTCTCTGAACTGCTGTGTAAACTCAAGCATCTTGAGAATCGGGTCAACCTTGTACTTAGGATTTTTGAGGAAACCTAAGAGTAGCTCAAGTGCGCAGTTGCCTGCACCTCTGCCCATACCGTCTACTGTTGCGTCAAGGTAGCTGACACCCTGTGTCATAGCCTCAATAGTATTTGCGAAAGCAAGCTGCTGGTTGTTGTGTGCATGAATACCGACTGACTTGCCGTACTTTTCACCGTATGAGCAATATAATTCAGCTAACTTTCTTGCCTCCTCAGGGTAAAGAGCACCGTAGCTGTCTACAATATAAAATGCGTTTACAGGGCTTTTGCCGAGAATATCAAGAGCTGTAATAATATCCTCTGTTCTCGCCTTTGAAACAGCCATAATGTTGATTGTGGTTTCATAGCCTTTCTTTGCGCAGTCCTCAATCATTTCTACTGCCGCAGGAATTGTGTTGATATATGTTGCAATTCTTACAAGGTCAATCGGACTTTCGTTCTTTGGAAGAATGTCATTCTTAAAATCTGTTCTGCCAACATCAGCCATAACTGCAATCTTAAGGTCTGTATTGTTTTCGCCAACAACTTCTCTTATGTCGTCATCGTTACAGAACTTCCACTTACCAAAATCTTTTTCGTTGAAAAGTTCCTTAGATGCCTTATAGCCGAACTCCATATAATCAACACCGGCTTTAACATTTGCTTTGTATAAAGCCTTTACGAATTCGTCGGGAAACTCAAAATTATTACAAAGTCCGCCGTCACGAATTGTAGCGTCAACAACTCGTATATCTTCTCTTACTGATAACAAATCACCTTTTTGTGCCATTTTGCCAAATCTCCTTTAATCTGCGAGCGCTCCGATTATTTATCTTCAAATACGGTTTTTCCGCCCAAAATTGTATATTTAACCTTTCCGCAGAGCGTTTTGCCCTTGAAAGGAGTATTTTTACTCTTGCCGTGCAATTTATCTACATCAACAACCCATTCTTCGTTCAAATCAACGAGTGCAAGGTCTGCAGGCGCACCGACTTTGATATGTCCTGCATTGATTCCGAGAATTTCGGCAGGATTTGTGCTCATCTTTTCAACAAGCTCCGAAATTGTAAGAAGTCCTGTTTTTACAAGATATGTGTATGATACCGCAAATGAAGTTTCCATACCGATAGAACCGTTCGGTGCTTTTTCAAAATCGGACTTTTCTTCCGGTGTATGCGGTGCGTGGTCGGTTGCAATAGCGTCAAGCGTACCGTCTTTAAGACCGCTTATTATTTCAACAACATCTTCATGTGTGCGGAGAGGCGGATTCATTCTGAAATCTGCGTCCTTTGCAAGCAATTCTTTTTCTGTCATTGAGAAATAGTGCGGTGCGGTTTCTGCCGTAACCTTAACCCCTCTTCTCTTTGCATCTCTTACAAGTGCAACGCTTGTCTTTGTGCTGACATGACAAATGTGTATCGGCACATCAAGCGCCGCCGCAAGTGCAATTTCTCTTGCGGTACCGCAATCCTCTGCTGCGGCAGGAATACCCTTTACGCCGAGATTTTTGCTTACTTCGCCGCCGTTGATTTTACCGCCGTCTGCAAGGAAAAGATCCTCGCAGTGAGCAACAACCGTCATACCGAGCTGCGGAGCTTTTTTCATTGCCTCGCTTAAATACTTTGTGTTTTCAACCGGTCTGCCGTCATCCGAAAGAGCAATTGCACCTGCTGATTTAAGTTCTTCAATATCGGTCGGTTCAAGACTTTTGAGTCCCTTTGTAATACTGCCTGCCACATAAACATTGGCGTCGGCATTCTTTGCCTTGTCAAGAATATATTTTACGGTTTCGGCATTATCCGTAGTAGGGATTGTGTTAGGCATTGCAAGTAAACTTGTAACACCGCCCGCAGCAGCTGCTTTACAGCCTGTTATAATATCCTCTTTGTGAGTTTGACCGGGGTCACGAAGATGTACATGCATATCCACAAGACCCGGAATAAGTGTTAAGCCGTCTGCATCAATCACATTGCCCTCTGTAGAGATGTTCTCTGCAATTTTTGTGATTTTGCCGTCTTTTACAAGAACATCGGCAACTTTGTCAAGTCCGTCTGACGGTGAAACTATGTGTGCGTTTTTAATTACTAAAGTATTTATTTTAATCACCTCTGATTACTTTCTTCTGTTATTGTTCTGCTGTGGTTTTCTGTTTGGTGTTCTGTGAGCTGACTGAGATGCTCTGCCGTTAGGTTGCGGTCTTCTCTGTGTGGCGCTGTGTACCTTTACAAGACCGTTGCCTTCACGCCTTTGCGCAGCCTGCTGTTTTCTCACACGCTCTCTTTCTCTGCGTTCGAGTTCAGCTTTTTTACGCTTTTTAGCAGCATGCTTACGCTTTATAAGTCTTGAAACATTTGTGCAGAAATATCCGCAGTGTACAAAGAAATTCTTTATTCCGTTACCTGCTTTTTCCGCAGCCGCAATAAAGCTTTCTGTCTTATCGTTATCCACAGCGGTTTCAACCTCTACGGCACGCTTTTCTTCCTCTGAAAGAACATCGTAATCGACCGCATTTTTGAGGTCTGAACTGTCAACATCAATGATACCTACAATTCTTCTCGGCTTTTCCTCAAAGAAATCATAACCTTCATCAAAATCATCGGCTGTATTTTTTTCAGCCTCTCTTCTCAGTTCTTCCTCGTTTTCTTCTTCGACTTTATCTTCCGTTTCTTCTTCGTATTCAGATTCAACTTCTTCAATTGTTTCTTCTATTTCGTCTGTCGGTTCTTCTTCTGTTGAAATTTCTGCCTGTGCAGCTTCTTCGTATTTTCCGTCGTCCGAAATTACTTTTTCTTCCGATTCAATTTCAAAGTCTGCGTTTTCTTTATCTTCGACCGATTGATTTTCAACGGCTGCATCGGTAGCATCCGCATCTGCCTCCTCGGTTATTTCCGAGTTTTCTTCAGCATCGTTTTCATCTTCGGGTTCGTCAACAGCCACGGTTTGAACAACCTCTTCGGTCTGTAAATCCTCCTTAGCCTCTTCAAGTCGGTCTTCAATTACTTCCTGCGGCTCAAGTTTTTCGGCACTTGTTTCTATTACTTCAACATCTGCGCCCTCATTCTTAAGCCTTTCTTTGCTCTCATTTACTATTTCGTCAATTTCATAATCCGAAACTGTCGGCTTCTCGTAAATCTTAACCTTTACTTCTTCTTCGTCAATGTCCTTGTAATCGTCAAAGAGGTCATCGTCTTTTCTGCCGCTGTTTATGTCGTTGTTTTCTTCTTTTAACTCATCATAAGCCTGATGAATGCTGACAATATCATCTTCCTGTAATTTTTTTACAGGTTTATTGTTTGATTTGTATTTATTGGTAAGTTCACGCAAAATTTTTTCGTTTTTGCTCTTTTTGTTTTTCTTTCTTGTCTTTTTACCTGCAATCATAACTATGATAAAAAGAATAATAACAACAGCAACTATACCTATGTAAACATATTTTGTAAAGTCGCTTTCCGGGTCAGCTTTTGCATTAAAAGTAACGGTTGAAAGAATTGACTTTAAAGTTTGATAATCGGCAGATGTAACATCGCCGCCGTTATGCTGAATAGTAATATTAATACTCATTCCGTCATAAACGGTGTTTGCCTGATAAGTCTTGATTCTGTCACTGCCGCTCTCTACATTAAGGTCAAACATAAGCCATACAAGGTCTTGCGCCTGATCCGGCGTGCAACTGATATATTCCTCTTGAGAAATAAAACTTTCTCTCACTTCATAAAGCTTTTCGTCCGAAAGAAGTTTATAATTCTTAATACCCTCGCTGTCACCGTTGCGTGTCATAGTAACCGTGACCGTCGTGGTTGCCTGATTATCCATAGCCTGCATAAAAATATCACTGCTCTTGAAATCAGACATTGTTTTGTCATAATCAAGTCCGAAAACTGAAAAATACTTGTCGGTACTCTTGCTGTCCCTTGTTATGCCAAGCATATTGTCGGGCAGTTGAATTGTCATATTATCAAGTTTTTCAATCTGTATTTTACTGCCCGCCGCACTGCAAACAACGGCAGTACAAGCAACAAGTGCCGCACAAACAAATGCGGTAAAAAATTTTTTTATATTTTTAGCTGTCATACTAAAAGCCTCCGAAAAAACAGAATATTCTGTCAATAAATCCATATACATCAATTATTATACATAATACAAGTAAAAAATACAAGTGCAAGGCGGTGTTTTAAGAGAATTTTTTTGAATTTTAAAGCGCTAAAGCGTTTGTTTTTTCAATAAAGAAAACAAAAACCAAGTGACAGCCATTCCGTCACTTGGTTTTTAAAATAAAATTTCTAATGTTTATTTTTGTAAATTACTCAACAGTAACTGATTTTGCAAGGTTTCTTGGCTTATCAGGGTCATTACCCTTATTGACCGCTGTGTAATAAGCAAGAATCTGGAGCGGAACAACCGCAGAAATCGGCATAAGAAGTTCATCTGTCTGCGGAACTTTAATAACATAATCCGCAATACCGTCCTCAAGAGTTCTTGCACAAGCCTCCGAGCAAACAAGAATATTCATAGCACCTCTCGACTTAACCTCAACAATATTACTGATAGTTTTTGCAATAAGGTCACTCTGTGTTGCAACAGAAATTACAGGCATACCGTCCTCAATAAGAGAAATTGTACCGTGCTTTAATTCACCTGCCGCATAGCTCTCGGAGTGAATGTATGATACTTCCTTAAGTTTAAGCGAACCTTCCATTGAAAGAGCATAGTCAAGGCCTCTGCCAATGTAGAGCAAGCTGTCTGTTGTGATAAGTTTTGTCGCTACATACTTGCATTTTTCCTCTGTTGTTTCAATAACATACTTAACAGCTTCCGGCATTTTGAGAAGTGCAGACACAAGTCTTTTGCACTCTGCTTCGCTTACGGTTTCCTTGGCAAGAGCAAGCTCAAAGGCAAAAAGATACATAACAGAAAGCTGTGTAATATACGCTTTTGTCGACGCTACAGAAATTTCAGGGCCTGCAAGAGTATAAATAAGCATATCCGCCTCTCGTGCAATTGAACTTCCCTTTGCGTTTACAATAGCAAGAGTAGTTGCTCCTTTCTGCTTTGCAAGGCGCATTGCGGCAAGGCTGTCGGCAGTTTCACCCGACTGTGAAATAATAATTACAAGGTCGCCTTCACCTACAATAGGATTTCTGTATCTGAACTCTGAAGCAATATCAACTGTAACAGGTACTCTCGCAATACTTTCGATAATATATTTACCTACAAGACCGGCATGCATAGCTGTACCGCAGGCAACAACCGAAATTGATTTAAATTCTCTTAATTTTTCGAGTGTAATACCGCATTCTTCAAGGCAAGGCAATCCGGCTCTTACTCTCGGAGCAACGGTGGTTCTGATAGCTTCCGGCTGTTCTTTGATTTCTTTAATCATAAAATGCGGATAACCGCCCTTTTCGGCAGCCTCCATATCCCAATCCGCAACCTTTAACTCTTTTTCGATAGGGTCAAGGTGCTCATCTACAAATGAAACGCCGTCTGCTGTAAGTGTAGCAATCTCATCATGGTCGAGAAGATAGTAATTCTTTGTGTATTTAAGAATTGCAGGAACATCGGACGCAATAAAGGTTTCGCCGTCAGCTACGCCAACAATAAGCGGACTCTCTCTTCTTACGGCAAAAATTCTGTCCGGGAAATCTTTGAACATAATACCGAGAGCAAAAGAACCCTTAAGTTCAGCCATTACGCTGTCGATAGTTTCAAGCGGATTTCCGTTATACTTATAATCAAGTAGCTGTGCAACAACCTCGGTGTCTGTATCACTGAGGAAAGTTCTGCCCTTTGATGTTAAAAATTCTTTTAATTCAATGTAATTTTCAATAATTCCGTTATGAACAATGGTAACTCTTGCGCCGCTGTGCGGATGTGAGTTTACATCTGACGGCTCACCGTGAGTTGCCCATCTTGTATGGCCTATACCTACATGACCCTCCGGTTTACCCTCAACTGCCATCTTGTCAACAAGATTTTTAAGTTTACCTTTTGTTTTAACTGTTTCAATGCCGTTTTTTCCAAAAACAGCTATACCCGCTGAATCATAACCTCTGTATTCAAGCTTTGTGAGTGCGCTTACAAGCACATCACTGCAGTCTTTAGGTCCAACATATCCAACAATACCACACATTATGTATTCTCTCCTTTGCTGATGAATAAATATATCAGTTTGTCTTATGGTTAAAAGTAGGTACAAGATCCGCAAGAAGTTCTACCGTTTTTTCGCTGTCGTTGCTGTTAGCAACAACTTTAAGCTCATCAAGTTTTTTGAGCAGTTCTGCGGAATTGATATTTATCTGATTACCGATAAATATCTTTTCGTTTGCGGTAGACTTAAGTCCTTCTTCGTCCATCAAAAGTTCCTCAAAAAGTTTTTCGCCCGGTCTTAATCCCGTGAAAACAATCGGAACATCTTTATATGGAATCTTGCCGTACATACGAATGAGATTTTCGGCAAGAGTTGTAATCTTTACGGGCGCACCCATATCAAGAACAAAAATCTCGCCGCCGTGAGCCATAGCGCCTGCCTCAAGAACAAGCGAAACAGCCTCGGGAATAGTCATAAAATATCTGATTATGTCAGGGTGAGTAACGGTTACAGGTGAACCGCTTTCAATCTGACGCCTGAACAGGGGAATAACCGAACCGTTTGACCCAAGAACATTACCGAAACGAGTGGTTACAAATTCGGTATGAGTGCTGTGCTGAGCCTTGTGCTGAATTATCATTTCACATGCTCTTTTGGTTGCACCCATAACATTGGTCGGATTTACAGCCTTATCGGTTGAAATCATAACAAATTTATCGGCTTTGTACTTTTCTGCAAGTGTTGCAACATTAAAAGTACCGAAAATATTATTTTTAACTGCCTCTTCCGGCACGGTTTCCATAAGAGGAACATGCTTGTGAGCAGCTGCGTGAAATACAAGCTGAGGACGATATGTTTTAAATATCAGTTCCATTTTGTCGTAATCACGGATAGATGAAATCAAAGTTACAAGATTAAGTTTGTTGCCGTACTCAAGCACAAGTTCCTGCTGAATATCATATGCGTTATTTTCGTATATGTCAACAATAATTACCTGCTTAGGCGAATACTTTGCAATCTGTCTTACAAGCTCGCTACCTATAGAACCGCCGCCGCCTGTAACCATACAGATTTTTCCCGTAACCAATTCTTTTATTTCTTTTTTATCAAATTCAATCGGCTTTCTGCCAAGTAAGTCTGCAATTTTAATTTCTTTAGCCTGTGAAATAAGCTCTGTGTGCTTATCGTCAAACAAAAGCTCGCTCAAATAAGGAATTATCTTGATTTTACAAGTAGTTTCCGAGCAATAATCAAGGATTTTGCGCTTTTCCTCTTCTTCGCAAGACGGAACAGCCACAATAATATTTGTAATCTTTTTATCATTGCAAATCTTAGAAATTTCTCTGCAAAAACCGAGAACAGGCACACCGTTAATGCTTCTGTTAAGTTTTGTTTCATCATCATCAACAAAACCTACCGCAATAAGATTGCGTGCGGGACTGTTTTCGTCATAACTTGCATTCTGAATTTCGGTAAGAATCATTCTGCCTGCATTGCCTGCGCCAACAATAAGCGTACGCTCACAATTATCCGCTCTGCCGACTTCAGTTAAATCAAGGAAAGTACGCTTAAATATAAATCGGAATAAGAGCACTCCGCCTGTTGCGAGAATTGCATATAAAGTAACAAACAAAACAGATTGCTGTATCTGCAAAATCGACATAATAAGATAGCCCAAAGCGAAGCCTGCGAACATCGCCAAACCGCAAACCAAGTAATCCTTTTCATTAAAGTATCGCCAAAGTCTTTTATACGCACCTGCACCGTACATAATAAGCATACACAGTGCTAAGTTTACTATTATTGTATATAACAGTCCTCTGCTTGCTTCCGAAAGTTCCGGAAATATAAGCGACATAGCAAAATTAAGCACAATACCGCTTACCACAATAATAAAAACATCAGCCAAAGCAAGAATAAGCTTACGATAATTTATTTTTTTCATTTTTTAATTGTCCCCTGCAAATTTTATCTGATTATATAAAATTCAATACAAACATATCGTCTAATTTTAAAATATTATACAAATTAACACACAATATTATACATCAAATTTAATTTTTTGTCAAATTGCAAAGCAATGCTCTTTTCTTATTTGCGTAGATAAAATATGTGTTTTTTTTACCTAATTTGACAAATACTTAATTTAGATATAATATAATTTTATAAACAATATAACATTATTCTTAAAAAAGGACATTTTTATGAAGAAAGCAAAGAAAAGACTACCTTTAATTATTTTTTCTGCTTTATTTGCTCTTGCAATAGTCATTGCTTAATTTTTTCAAAAATGAAGTTCAGAACACTCA
>ULOT01067071.1_pt1 | contig 37034 bp, 64 predicted proteins | sample 1952811 | NCBI WGS metagenome assembly ULOT01 (sample SAMEA4835609, study PRJEB28245) | human gut metagenome | biome: gut microbiome; material: fecal sample | place: Denmark | collected 2008
TGCTGCCAGTTCCGCATCCATAAAACGAAAGTACGCCTACGAATGCTGACGTTAACACAAATGCTACCTTCTTCATAATCCTTATATATAATAATGTTATACTTCGATTCCGTTATCAGCAAGAATCTTCCTGAGAAGACGAATCTCACTGTCCTTAGACTTGATAGTCTCGTTCTGTGCATTGATGATCTGAATGAGCTGGGCATTCTTGTCTTTGAACGACTCCTCTTCACGCTCCTTGGCCCGTTCCGTTCCCGTAGTTATGTTTTGGCTATTGTCACCAACGTTCCCGGCATTTATCAGCTGCGCCATCGGTATGCCGTGCTTAAACGCCTCGTTGATGGACTCTTCTATCTTCTGATGCGTTTCGCCTAGCTGAATTACCATATTTCCATTCATACTACCGCTTCCATACTTTAGCCAGCTATAGCTAACCCCAAGAGAATTGCATATTTTACTAATCGTTCCCTCGGATATTGACAGCTTCCCGCTTCTCATCTTGCCGATGTTGTTTGTTCCTGTAGCCTTCATGAAGGCATTCTCGCTCATCTTCTTAATCTTGATGAGGTAATCTAACCTTTCTTGTACCGAATTTAATGTTCCCATAATGCTTCTTAGTTTTATATACGCAACTAAATCGACTCGAAACGTTAAAATTCGGTAATATACCGAAGTATTTTACCGAAACATTAGGTACTTTACCGAAGTTTTTGTACCTTTGCACTCGTTGACGGTCGAGTAACCAACAAAGCCGTTACAAACGGAGGCTTGTGCGACCGAAAGTACGTACTTTACATTGACACTGCAAATATACGACTTTTTTCGCATACCTCCAAATTTTTAATGGAATATTTAAGTAACAAAGATGAAAAAAGTTGCAAGAATAACAAAACAGGACATATTGGGCATCAAACCAGGAAAATTTGAAGTCTTCCTGCTTGAGTCCGCAAGAGCAGTTCGGTCGGCAGTAACATACGCCTATCAGCTTGCTCAATACGAAGATTTGCCTAAAGGAGTGCTTAAGTACTCAACATCGGCAGATTATAAGAACCATACGGCGATTATTACCGCCGTTCCGGTTGAGTGATAATAATTAATGTATAGGAGGTTAGGAATGAATAACATTAGTACCACAAAGGTAAGTCCAATATTTGGAGCTATCCGAATATCAGGAACGAAAGAAAAACCTATGTTTTGTCTTTCTGATGTTTGCAGGGCATTGGATATTAAAAATTCACGTGACTGCAAAACAAGACTTTATCAAGACGGTGTCGTTTTAACCGACGGGGTCTCTGAAACAACAAATCAGTATGGAGTTACGACTTCACAGAAAGTACAACTTACTTATATAAATGAAGCTAATTTTTATAAGTGTGTGTTTATGTCTCGTAAGTCAAATGCCGAAGATTTTCAAAAGTGGGTATTTGATGAGGTTCTTCCAAGCATCAGAATGGATGGCGGATATATGGTCGCTAAAGACAATGAGTCCGAAGAGGATTTGATGGCGAGGGCTCTTGTTGTTGCACAAGCGACTCTTAAAAGAAGAGAAGAGCGTATCAAGCAACTCGAACAGAAATCCAAGGATGATGAGCCTTATACTGTATTCGGAAGAGCAATGACCATTGCAAAAGAAGGGTGCCTTCTCGGAGAGTTCGCTAAAATTCTTACACAGAATGGTATTAAGATAGGACAGAATAATCTCTTTAGGTGGATGCGAGATAACAATTATCTTTGCAAAACTGGAGAAAAATGGAATTTACCTCTTCAGCGATACACGGAACAAGAATTGTTTGTCGTTAAGCCGGACTATCGAAAGGGAAAAGATGGAGAGCTTATACAAGTCTTCACTACGAAGATTACAGGCAAGGGACAGATGTACTTTATAAATAAGTTTCTTGAAAATCCAGACTTGCTTGACGGATATTATAATGGTAATAAAAAGAAGTAAAATATGACACAAGAAGAAATTAATGATAAATTCATCAAGGAAAACCATTGCGAGAAATATCTTGCAAGGGATGTTTCAAAATTCAATCCTGACGTGTCTTATGAAGTTCTGACTACAACGGGTTTTTGTGTTGATGAAAAAAAGAACCCAACTGAAGTTGGGGATGATTTAGTTTGTGTTACTATCTATGATAGTGATGAAAACGAGGAACTTGACGGAGCATCGATATTACTCAGTCGCAAAGAAACTCTTTCTCTGATAGAGAAGTTGGCGAAAGCTGCTAGTTTGTTACGTAAAGAACATACAGACTAGACCTATGCCAAGCAAGAATCGAAGTAAGGTCGGTATCGACGTGGTGGAGAAAATCATCTCGTTGAAGGAAGTAGACCAGGAATTCCTGACCAATAAGACAATCCTGGCATACCTTGGCGGTGTTAGCAAGGAATACATAAAAGATTTGAGAGAATCGGGTGTTCTGCCTTACTATAAGGTGCGAAACACCATATTCTATAAGGTCTCTGATGTTCGAAAGATGGTAGAAAAGAATAGGATCATCTGCTAGCATTGGAAATAAGATGAATATTGGTATGGTTAAAGTTATAGATTTGTTTCATTTGCTCGTGAGAGTATGATTGTTAGTTATTAGTTATTTGGGTTTTATCTACAGCGGTAGATACTTTGGGGCGATGTCTGTTCGTTTAGCTTCTTTCGCCCCAAATCAGACTGAGTAGCTCAGTTGAATAGAGCAGGTTGATTCCTAATCACCGGGTCGCGAGTTTGAGCCTCGCCTCAGTCACACTCTTTTTTTTTAGTTCCGTTTAGTAGTTGAATTCCTCTCTGACGGCGCAAAGGTAAGTCCTTATACCTTATAAAGTAGGTCGTTCGGGCAGCGACAATCTTGCGTCAGATGAGAGTTTCTATGAACGGACATGAAAGAATTGTTCTTTGACATATTGATGCACAGAAATAGTATGCGTGGAAAAGAAGTAACTGGAGAGCATCAATGGATGCCGTGACCTGGCGAAAGGACGCACGACATACGAAAATCCAGCTAATCTGCATCAAGTAAGCAGACGGACTACACCGGAATGAAGAATTGTCGGTGCAAGCACTGCTCAAAACGTTGCAGTCTGGTGAACATGGAAAAGTTCTGAAAATCCAAAAAGAGGATTTATCTTCATCATTCATATAACAACTCAGAGGCTAGTAGTGTAACTGATGCACGGCGATAACAAAATGATACCGATCTTATCATCGCAAGAGGTTCTTCGTTGAGCCCTAGCCTCCAACGTATAATTCATTGTATTCAAATTTATTCAATTAAAAATGCAGCTCGTCTGTGAAGATAGGCTGCACACATCGCAGGTTGGAGCAGTTGGTAGCTCGCTAGGTTCATGACCTAGAGGTCACAGATTCGAGTTCTGTACCTGCCACAAATGTTTATTTAAAGCTATAAATTGTTTATATGTGAAAAGATTGTTTCTTGCGTATCTGGTCTGAGAAGATAGGGTACGTCTATCTCTTTTAGAAGGAATTATTTTTTATTTCTGGGGAGAGTAGCTCAGTAGTAGAGCGCCGGGGGAAGTGTCCTTGGAGGTCGATGGTGCGAATCCATCCTCTCAGACCAATTTTCTTTCGTTTTTCAAGATTTTTGATTGGTTAACTTATGCGTCGCCCAGTAGCTCAACTGCATAGAGCCGTGGTACTATCCGCGAGGTTGGGAGTTGGAGTCTCCCCTGGGCTTCCCGAGTAGGTAAAATTCTAAAAATATTTTTGCTTTAGCTGACAGCGATCAGCACACTCTTATAAATTATTCATATTTTTTTGAGTATTAAATCCTCTTGCCTGTGAAGGTAGGAGGCACAAGCCGCATTAGCTCAGTTGGTCAGAGCGGTCTAAGGTACAGACAGGTCGTAGGTTCGAGTCCTGCATGTGGCTCACTTAATTGTGAGTGCCATAAATTATTAGTTTTTGATTATCTTTGGGAGTGAGGGAGTCAATTCTTCCTCCTCCCTTTAACATTGACTTCTACTCCATATCACAATAACCACGTGCAATCACCTCTCCTGCCTTGCGTGGTTGGCTAAACGGAGAGGTTTTACTATAGATGAAAGTTAAAAACATAATAAGAATCAGTAAGGAAAACATTAATGCTCTTCGGAATCTGGAATGCGTTGAAAGCATAGAACAGAACGGAAGGGATATTACTGTTCGCATTAAACCGAAATATACGGATGGTAGACTTGAAGCCAGAAAGGGTGAATATCTTATTCAGTGGGGTAATAAAATGTGGCAGAGGTATGGCTCTGATGCTATCAATCTGCTTTCTAAAAATCCCGGAGCGGAGGCCGGCAAGACATGGGACGCGTAGGTTCAAAGAAGTATTACGCTCCTGACGGGAACGAATACGATTCAAGAGAGGAGTATCTGTACTTGCAGACCATCCTTGATGATCCTGGCATAAGATGCATACACAGACAGGTAACCATCACGGCAATCAATCCGGTATGGATGCTGAAACCAAAGCAACTTAAGACTAAGGTCAAGTATGAGAGAAGGTCATTGCTTTACGGCCACAACTATACTGCCGACTTCGTTTACCGGGAAGGCGAGAAGATTGTGATATGTGATGTCAAGAGCCTCTACACATCAAAGCTCAGAGAGTTCTCGATAACGACCAAGGCTGTCGTAGCAAGACTTATCGCTCACAACAAGAAACGTCACAACGGCGAGTCTGTCGTTATATTCCGTAAGGCTATCAAGGTAAATAAGAACGAGTGGAAAATCGTTGATTATCCACCGTCCGATTGCTATATAATATAATAAGGTATAAAACAAGAAGATATGGTTATTATTATCAATAGTCTCATAGCAACAGTAGCTATGTTCGCTGCATGCGCATTCGTCGCACATCTCCTTGGTTGGGACCAGGAAGACTAGTAGTTAAATTATAAATATTTTAAATTATGGACAAAGACAAAATTATCGTCAGTGTAGTAATTGACAAGCAGGCTCTTGTTGACAGAGCATTCGACATCTCGAAGAATCCTTCTGAGTTCAATGAAATCGAGAAGGTTATCGACGGCAAAAACCAGTTTACTCGTGATATCGACGAGATTGATGATGAGGGCAAGAAGGAGAATAATACGAACCTTTTCGCCGGCATCGCATTGGACATCATTCTCAGTGAGAACCCGGAACTGGCAATCACCAAGCGCCTCAATTCGCTTGAGGACAAGAAGAACTCTTTCCTCGCTAGGATGAAAAAGCTCGACGAACTCAAGGAAAAAGTGAAAAACGGAGAGGCGCCTGGCGTTGAAGGTATCCGTGAGTTGTTGAAAATAATGGAGGAGGACGTGTAATGGGTGTAGTGTCAAAGTACGGAAACCTGTATGATGTCAAGAAGAACATCATCTGCCACGCTCCTGTCACTTCTTCACATTTCGAACGTATTTTGAAGAAGGACAATTTGCTTCCTATGATGAATGGCGTAACAACACCAGCATTGTTCGGAATTCACGCGGACAAGAAATTTAAGCGTGGACGCTGGCGCCGAGTATTAACACATTAATTTGTATAACAATGGCAAAAGAAAAAGCAACTATTTCTGCAACACTAGGTCACGAGTATGAGGACCTGGATGAACGTGAGGACTTCCTCGCCAACAACGCTGACTCCGTTGAGAAAATGGAGTTCATCAAGCGATTCAACTCTGATGAGCTGATGAAGAAGAAGGACCTGTTCGCTCTTCAGTCTGCACGGGCATCTGACATCGAAGAGGAAATCAAGGATTTCCGTGAGCAGAAAAAGGCAGAGCTGAAGCCTATCAAGGAAGAGATCTCTTCTCTCCTTAAGGAAATCAAGCAGAAGGGTAGCATGGTTAACGAGAAGGTTTACAAGTTCGTTGACCGTGAAGCAAAGATGACTGCCTTCTATGATAAGGAGGGTAATCTTGTTTCTTCCCGTCCGGCAACACGTGACGAACTCCCTAGCAATGTATACTCAATTAACCGTGATAAGCAGGCTATGTAGTCTGCTTTCACTTTGTTTTAACTTTTAGACATTTTATAAAATGGACAATGAAAAAATGCAAGTAAATTTTGCTCCTGGGCAGACTTCTGCGGAGCTTGTTATCCGTGAGGTAGGTAACGAGAACCCTTATAAGCTTCCTGCAAAGGAGCCTCTTAATCTTCAGGTAGACGGTGTTATTACCTGTATCTATGCCTTCCTTGAGAAGCGTTGGAGTACAGAGCAGATTGACAAAGAGCATACGCATATCCTGGTTAATCGAGAGAAGCTCGTTGTTACTCTTGTTACAAACGAGAATGATGAGCGCACTACACAGACAATTATCGGCTCTATTCAGCTGTCTCGTCAGTTTACGGGATTTCATATCAATGACGGTCAGTTGTGGAAACCGGTACAGCTTGGTGACTTTTTCCGACTCAACCGTTCTTTCTTCGAGACGAAGGAGAAGAACATGGAACTCGTCAATCTCCTCAAGAGCTTCTCGGCGAAGGTTCAGACAACAATCAAGAAGGAATACAGCGACAATGGTTCCGTGACTGACAACTATGAGAAGGCTGTAGACTCTAATCTTCCTCCATCGTTCACTATCAATATTCCTATTTTCAAGGGCGCAGAGCCTGAGAAGCTTTCAATTGAGACTATCGCTCACGTCGAAGGCAACATGGCATTACTGACGCTTATCTCTGCTGATGCAGAATGTATCATCGAAGAATCCCGCGACAAGATCATCAATACGGAGCTTGACAAGATTCGTAAGCTCTGTCCTGAGATTCCTATTATGGAAGTGTAATGACAGAAATAGATAACAGAATAGCAAAAATGCCCGCCAAGATGGCCTTTGCTGTACTTGACTTGCGTAAGGTACATGCGTGCCTCATGGAACTTCCACGAAGCAAGTCGGTACAGCTGGCCAAAAAGGCGGCATACCTCAACTACATTGAAGGTGAGGGTAGAAAACTCGGTAAGGTTCCACTTCATTATGAACGCCTTAATGAAAAGGGCGAAAGCGTGACGGTGGAAACTTACTTCAGATATTTAGATAGAATACATTAATCATTCCCGGTATGGCAAACAGTAGATTCGCTCTCCACTATAAGAGGAGTTGTCACGATTGTATCTTCCTTCAGATTTGTACTGATCATAACGCAAGCTACAATGGAGATTACGTTTGCAAAGACTGGGAATGGAAGTATCAGTGATTAGTTTTTAAATTTTAAGCAAAAAATGAGTAATACACAAGTTGCGACACAACAAAACAATATGTCGCTTGGTGAGTTAATGCACTCACCTGCTGTAGTCGGAAAGCTCAACGAAGTGTGGAGTAGCCCTCAGATGGCAAATAGCTTCATGAGTTCGGTTATCAGCGTTGCTAACGGAAATCCGCAGCTGCGAAAGGCTCAGCCAATGAGTATCATCGGTGCTGCTATGGTTGCCGCTACGATGCAGTTACAGGTCATCCCTACCTTAGGGCAGGCTTATCTTATTCCTTACGGCTCGCAGTGTCAACTTCAGGTGGGATACCTCGGAATCTTACAGCTCTGTCAGCGAAGCGGTCAGTTCAAGAAGATTCTTGCAGCTCCTGTTCATGAAGGAGAATACGTCTCCGGAGATGAGTTCGATGAAGACTATGTATTCGATAAGAAGAAGAAAACTTCTGATAAGATTATCGGATATATGGCAAAATTCGAGCTTCTGAACGGATTTACAAAGGTTGCATATTGGGATATCGCCAAGGTCAAGGCGCACGCTACAAAGTTCTCTCAGGCATTCCGTGCCGGCTACAATTCTCCTTGGAAGTCTGATTTCGACGCTATGGCACAGAAGACAGTACTTAAGTCTATCCTTAAATATGCGCCTAAGTCTGTGGAGATGCAGAGAGCTATCACATTCGATCAGTCAGTAGTTAACACAAATGCTTCTGATATTCAAGACCTTGATATCGACGCTTTTGCTCCAGAGTATGTTGATAACATCGAGAGCGAGAAGAAGGAGAATATTGCTGCAAAGGCTGCCGAAGCTGCCAAGGCTGATGCCGCCAAGAAGGAGGAACAGAAATGAGTGTAGAGGTTTGGAAAGATGTCGTAGGATATGAGGATAGATACCAAGTGTCTAACATGGGAAGGGTTCGTTCAAAAGATATTGTTCTACATAAGTCTGATGGTAAAACTGAGTTTCGTAAAGGAAGAATAGTTAAATTGGAGCTAACCAAGACTGGTTATCTCCAATATCTGTTTAGTAACGGAACTGACAATCCTCGTAAACTTATGCGAATTCATCGTGTCGTTGCTATGGCATTTATCCCAAACCCTGAGAACAAACCAAATATAGACCATATAAACACGATACGCAACGATAACCGTGTCGAAAATCTTAGATGGTGTACGCAGTCTGAGAACAATAGAAACCTTATAACAATGACGAGATATAGAAAGAAAGGCGAATACACCCATTCTAAAGAAACTCGTATAAAAATAGGTTTAGCAGGATTAGGAAGGAAAGCGAGCGAAAAGACTATAGAAAAAATGCACTTGAAGGGACACGAGGTAGCTATGTTTGATAAAACTGGCAAATTTATTCGGTTCTTTAGAAGCCCATATTTTGCAGAGTTGGAAATAGGGTGTTGTAAACAACACATTATAGCTTGTTGTAATCAAAAACGCAAAGCTACTGGAGGTTTCATGTGGAGGTGGAGAGAAAAATGGAATGGAAAACCAATCGAACCTTTTCGCATATCAAAGCCTATAAATAGAAAGAAACCAACTTTTCCTAAAGATTGGTATGACAAGATGAAGAATCTTGGAAAGAAACATAGTAAAAAAGTTTATGTTTACCAAACTGATGGAACTTTCGTTTGCGAATGTTGCTCAACTGGCGATGCCGCTAAGAAATTTGAAACAGATTCTGGTGCTGTTAGTCGTGTATGTAATGGAAAAATAAAATTTTCAAAAGGTTATAAATTTAGTTATACAAAATTATGATAACAGACAGTATTTCACAACGTTCAACAGAATGGTTTAGGATGCGAATGGGAAATTTTCAGGTAGCCGCATTTCTGAATTAATGAAATGCGGCAGAAAAAAAGATGATTTATGGAGTGATACAGCCAAATCATATCTTTATCAGGTTGCAGGCGAACGTATTTTTAACAAAGACTTCTTGAATGATGACGGAATCTTTCAAGATTATATCGACCAAGTATCTGTAAACACCAAGGCAATGCAGTGGGGTGCTGATATGGAAGACCAAGCAAAGGCTTGTTTCTGCCAACTTCCACAAAACGAAGGAATAGAGATAGCAGATGTTTCTTCTTGCAAGCACGATACAATCCCTTACTTCGCGGCTTCCCCTGATGGTGCAATCTATAGTCGTGATGGTAGCGATATTAAGATTATTGAGGTTAAATGCCCTAACATCAATACTTATATGAAATATCGCACGCTTATCCACGATGCTGCTTCGCTCAAAGAAGTTGAGCCTAAGTACTACTGGCAGATGATGGCAGAAATGAGCTGTACTGGTGCTACTAGCGGTATCTTTATTACATACTGCCCTTGGTTGTCTAAGCCTATTCATTGGGCTGAGATTGAGAGAAATGGAGACGATGTAAAGCTTATGGAAGACAGAGTAATACTCGCAAACGATTTTATTAACGAAATCATAAATAATTAAATGGCAGACATAACAGGAAAAATTATAGCGGTGTTGCCGACAAAAAGCGGAACATCTGCTAGGGGAACACAATGGAGTTCACAAACTGCGGTCATCGAAACACACGAGCAGTACCCTAAGAGGGTTGCTTTTGATGTACTTGGTGACAAGATAACAGAGTTCAACTTGCAGGTTGGCGAGGAAGTGACAGTATCATTTGATATCAATGCCCGTGAGTACAACGGAAAATGGTGGAACTCAGTGAATGCTTGGCAGGTCGTTCGTCAGAGCGGTCAGCAGGCTCCTATGCAGGGCGGCTACAATATGAATCCTCAGACTGGCGCCCAGACAGCACAAGCAGCGCAACAAGCAGCTATGGCCGGAGCACCAAACCCGATGAATCCAAACAATCCGTTTCCACCGGCACAGCAGCCAGGAGCACCGGCAGGACAATCTGATCAACTCCCGTTTTAGCCTTACTGGCAAGCTGAATCTGATTAAAGATACATTCAATGCTGAAATAGTATGATGTATAATACCAAGAATCCTCTTGAAGTGCAGAATCTCAGACTGAAGATAGAGAAGCTGATTGAGAAGCAGAGTATGGTAGAGGTCGTGGAAAAGAAGGCGAAAACGCTTCAACAGTTGAAGTACCTTCACACGATACTCGCTTACTTCGGATTGCAGACCGGCAACACTCTAGATGAAGTCAAGACCTGTTACTTCAAGAGGATTGTTAATAGAGACTTGTTTGTGCGACAAAAGCACGATGATCTGCTCGGAACAGACAGGGAATACGTAATATCGACCGCAAAGCTTACGAAAGAAGAGCTGTCTGAGGCTATCGAACGTTTCAGAAACTGGTCTAGCAACATAGCCGGCATATATATTCCTTCTTCTGAGGAGTACATCGCGCTTCTGCACATCGAACATGATATTCAGAATTCCAAACAATATTTATAAACAATGATGTTACCTAAAGAAATAAGACAGAAGTCAAGTGAGCTTTTCCCGAATAACCTGGAAAAGCAGAAAATCTTTTGTATGGGTGCTGCGTTCTCGTTAGGCAAAGATTTATCAGACTTTGAGGAAGAAGGGCAGCAAGAGGAGATTTACCCTTGCCAAGAAGCTCTTGAAATGTGGCTTGCATACAAGAAAGAAAAACGTCAGACTTACAAGCCACGAGGGTTAGAAGCTCTTAAAAAGAAACTCCTACAGTTATCGAGCGGAAATCCAGAATACGCAAAGGTTATCGTTGAGTATTCCATGGGCAACAACTACACCGGGTTGTTCGCTCCTAAAAACAATTACGCAAATAGTTATGAACAACAGCAACGAACTTTCAACAAGATTAATTCAATCCTTGCCGACTGAATGCAAGCAAGCGGTGGAAAAATACGGTGGACAATATGCGCTATTCCTGGACAAATATCCTACCTTGCAAAATCGAACAGATGCAATTACATCTGTATATGATTCTGTAGCTAGAGGCGGTATGTCGTTAGTTAGTATTGATAAGTACTTCAAAGATGGCGCAAGCGAGTTTTGGATTAAGATAATGCTTATTGACTTGTTTATGGTTATTGGTGCTATTGATTCGACCACTCCTTATCAGTTCAAGGCTATGGCACAGCGTATCAGACAAGAATACTATCACCTTACGCCTAGTGAGCTTACTAGATTCTTCTACGAGTTTTCTATGGGTGAGTATGGCGAAATCTATGTAGGAAAGACAGTAAATCCTCAAAAACTTTTTATTGCTCTCGAAAAATACATGTGTAAGCTCTATGAAAAGAGAGCTGAAATTGATTCTCAGAAGTTAGCTGAGAAACAGAAAAAAGAATATGAGGAATCAAAAAAGAATGCAATATCCTACGAAGAACATTGCCGCTTAAATGGTGTTGATCCGAAAGAATCCCCTCTTGAAAAGCTAAAACAAAAACTTGAAAAAGAATCAAAACGAGGCAAAAATGGCAGACGTAAGTAAAATGGCAGAGGAATGGCTCAGTGAGCATCCTGATGCGACAAAGAAAGAAATATGGTTAGCCGGTTATTGGCAATCTACCGATAACTGGTGCAACCGATCCAAATAATTTTAGAATTATGGCAGAAAGAAAAGTGAAACCAGAAATCATGCATTTGATGATTCTTGATAACTGTGACCACAAATGCAATCTATGTTGTAATAAAATGTACGATATAGACAAAATTCCTGTAGCTACAGTAGAAGAAATGAAAACAGTTCATACCGTTTGTATTACTGGTGGCGAGCCGTTTATGAGCAATATTAACATCGATAGATTTGCTTTAAACCTTAAAAAACAATTTCCAAATGTCGAAAATGTATACGTTTATACATCTGGTAGCGCATTTGTGTTTAACATCAACAACTTTGGATATAATTTTTTGGATGGCATCAACTTTGCGCCAAAGACAAAGGGAGATTGGGAACAGCTTAAATACGCATCGGCACATCTTCGTGAAGACATAAGAGAAAGCATCCGTACAAGGAAGAGTAATCGTCTATATGTTTTCAAAGAGCATGTTGACTTGTTTGAGAATAATTATAAATACATCGCCAAGAAACTGAATCTCAATGTTCTTTACAGAACATGGGATAAGGAGTTTAAAACTCCTGATAATGAGATTTTCAGAAGATTACCAATATTTTTAAATTAGTTGATTATGGTAGAAAGCAAAGGTAAAATCGCAGAAGTTACTAACGCAACAACCAAGCAGGCGGTAGTGTTCATAGGTGTTTATTCTTTGGTTATCCTGAGAAATATAGGAAGAGCAATCAATAAGGCAGTTCACAAGCAGCCTTGGTTGTTCATCGTGGTAACGGTAGTAATCTCATTTATCGTCAGCTTTATCTTTATCTCTAAAGCAAGGGCAGAGCGAGATAACTACAATCAAAAACTAGTTCACGCAACACAGCAGCTTGATAGCTATATGGCTGCATACGGAAACATTAAATCAAAGTAAATATGAAGAGATACAAACATACAATAGTGATGATCCTGCTTATCATCGCAGCAATTATCGCAGGTTACGGGTTCATCTGCTTTATGGTCGAACACATTTTCCTTTCGCTTCTGATGCTCTTCTGTATCAGTTGTGCATTGGCAGTAAAGAAGGAGGTGTAGGAATGTCGGCATATAATTTCACACCCAAAGGAGCATTCTTCATCAACTACAAGGAGCCTGACAGGGAAACAGTAGACCATATCACTTCGCTCTATTACCTCATTATCGGTTCTCTCGCTACAATCACACAGACGGCAATAAAAGACTTGCACGACAATCTCAGTGAGAGGAAGGACCTGTTTAAGCATGAACTTAAGTATCGCATAAAGGAGGCATTCTCCCGTTCTGAGACTCTTATAGGTATATTCAAGAAGTATACTACCGAGATTTCGCAGTATGAACTCTGGCTTGATATTACAGACAGCATGGAGGAAGACCTGAAGATTGACATACAGAGACTCTTCTATACGACAGACAACATTCTTCTGAAAAACAACATCAAGGAACACAAGCTTCAGGCGTATGCATGCGTAGCCTACAACCTGTCAATCATGCTGCACGATATGTGTACGAAGTTTGATGACGTTATGAGTGAACGTGGCATCAGTTCCGGCAGCATAAGACCTTGCGGAGAATTCATACAGTCTATGTATGGCATGTATGCCTCGATGAGAGAGGTTGCCAGGATCCTTATACCTGATAAGGATGCTGAATACTTCAAGGAAGGCGGTCAGATTTACAGGGCTTTGCAGGTGGTTGCAATGAAGGTATGCAATCCGGAAAGGATAGACAACGCTGCCGACGAAGGACTGAAGCTTAATGGCGTTGACTACCATGGTGAAGAACACCAGAATAACGCATTCCTACCTTGGAATGGCATCCAGGTTAACTTCCTGTCACGCAACTTTGACAAGATTTCTGATGAAGAACTTGCAAAGGCTCTAGGACGATCTGTTGGTGCAGTAAAGGCAAAAATGAGACAACTTAAACTAAAAAGAACGGAATAGTATGAGTGGAGGCGCATTTGATTATGCTCAGTACAGAATTGCTGACATATACACGGAAATAGAGGATGAAATCTACGGACATTCTCTTGATGATGAATTTGACGTAAATCGGTATATTGAAGATCATTGGTTAGAGGATTCCAAGAAAGAATACGTTCGTAAGCATTATCATACGATACCAAACCGTAGCGAGTATTCTAAGGAAACCATCAAGGAGTTCAAGAAAGGTATAGCTCTACTAAAGAAAGCCGAGGTTTACGCACAGCGCATTGACTGGTTACTTAGTGGCGATGATGGCGAAGATAGCTTTCATAAGCGTTTGAAACACGACTTGGAAGAATTAAAACGTAAAAAACAATAGCTTATGGGAGATTTACCTATTGGCGCAGAGGTCACATTGAAGGTGGTTGAGACCGAGAAACCTGATTGTACTGGTTGTTTCTTTGATGAGATTATAAGCTGTATCAATATAGACATGTGCAATCGAATCAAGTGCGCCTCAAATGAGCGCAAAGACGGAAAGAATGTTCAATTCAAAAGAGTGAAGTAATATGGAAGTAAAGATTAATGTAGCGGAAATCCTAAAGGATAAGCCGCAAGGAACTAAGTTGTATGACTGGTTGCATAATATAGATGTAGAGTTAGATACTATCAGTACTACAGATACAGAAACAGTAGTCTGGTGTACGAATGAGACTAATAATAATACTACTTGCCATCGTGGTTATTCCGAATTTGGTACAGAAAGAGGTTATCCTGATGGTTTACAGATTCTCTTTCCTTCTAAGGAAATGCGTGATTGGGCAAAGTTTTCTTGGAAGAAGGGCGATGTACTTATCAGTGATTGTGGATTTGTGTGCATCTTCAAAGAATGGGCATCTGATGACTATACAAGGTTCAACGGATGTTATTTTGATGGCATGCCAAATGCAGAAACAGCTAAGTTTGACAAGTTAGATAACAATACTGCCTATGGTTATATAAGAGAGATTGAGAATAGATGTGGCGGTAAGTTAAATCTTGAAACTTTGAAGATTGAAAAGCAGCTTGAGTTCAAGGATAAGGCTTGGGATGCTGAGAAGAAGCAGATTGTGGATATTAAAAAAGAACTCCAATTCAAGCTTTTTGAGAAAGTATTAGTTAGAGATAGTTATGATGATATGTGGAGAGCAAGTTTCTTTAGTCATATTAAAGAAGATGATGGAAGATATGTAACTACATGTATTACTTGGAGATTCTGCATTCCTTACGAAGGCAATGAGCATCTTTTAGGTACGACAGATAATTTTGAATAATACAACTTCCACGACACAGAATGAGCGAAAGTAAGTTAAGGCTTTATGCCCATATACCTTCTTAGCCCCAGAACAATACTGGTCGTGGAAGTCATTATAAAACTTAATAATATGATAGATAAGAGAATAGAAGAAGCTGCTAATAAGCATATTGAGACAGAGTATGCTAGGTACAATAGTGGCGAGGTTGAGGAAGAAATGATTTGTCTTAGGGGCAAAGATAGCTTCAAAGAAGGTGCTAATTGGGCTATCAACGAGTTCTTGAAGAACTTGTGGCATCATGCTAATAAGATACCGAAAAAATTTAATCATTACGGATTTGCTGCTTTATATATATTGCAATACAATCATCAAATTAGAATGGTACTTTATGATAAGGACAATATGAGTTGGAAGAATGTAATTAGTAACAGTGAATATTGGCTTTATGTTGACGATTTACTGCCAAAGCAGGAAGGAGGTGAGCAATGAAAGAGTATAAGATTGGAGAATGTTTCAATTACAATGGCAGAAAATTCATTGTTATTGAAGATGATATAGGAGACTGTTATAATTGTGCATTTTGTTGTAACAGGTGGTGCGCTAATAATACGTTGAAGTGTAAAAATCATGCTTGGAACATTTTGAATAGGCGACTAATTGATGATTGGTTTGAAAGAGAACGTTCTGACAATAAGTGTGTAATCTTTAAAGAAGTAAAGGAGTAAAGCGTATGAATGGATTATTATCAATAATTGGTATGAAAACAGAATTGGAATACCAAATGAATGATTTCCCTTTTGGTCTTCCACGTATTAGATTTAATGTTCCGAAAGGCAACATTCCTTCTGACAGACAGAAGTGTCAGCCAAAGGCACAGCATGAGTTCACCATCAAGGGTGTTAAGATTATGGCAGCTTCTAAGAAGGATGCTATAAAGAAGTTTAATCATCGTAAAAAGTAAAGAGATATGTTATACGAAGCAAAACAAGGTACAAAGGCTTATAAATACATTAAGAGTATTCTCGATGCAGAATTTGAAGAGCATCAAGCCTACATGAAAAGAGTAGAAGAAGCCGTAGGTTTCAAATTTGAAAAATATCAGGGCTATCAGCCTAACAGAACTCTCACAAGAGTGTACGAGATTACCGCTATATGGGTTCCTTCTGAGTGTTACGATACGTTAGATAAGAAGGTGTGGAAGAAGATAGACGGTGTAAAATTGGAGGACGGTTACTATATAGCTATTGCGCCTAACAAGCGTAGTAAGCAAGGTAAGGCAATAGCAGCAGTACTTACATCATATAAATCCTTTACTCATCATTTCCAGATATTGAAGGAACTGAATATCGAAGTTCCGTACGTCAGCCGATTCTCCATCACTCAGCTTCTCCGTCACAAAGACCGCATTTTCGCCTTCTTCGATGATGGCATCCGAGCAGAGAAATGTAACTCCGATTTCAAGGAAATCACGATGGGTGAATATGAGGATTTCGTTAATAAAAAGGACTAAGCGTATGGATAAGTTATATATTCCAGGAGATTTTGTAATGGTAAAGAAGTCAGCACTTCAATTTGCTAAAGATAAAATATTTAAAGTAATATCTTCATTGAGTGGTGGCTTTCTTAAGGTAGTCATGTTAAACGATAGTAGTACAACATACTCTATTAGTAATAATGCTATTCGTCCGATTCCTTTCACTCCAGAGATTCTAGAGAAGAATGGATGGAGAGAAGAAAAAGGTGATTATATTAATGATAACTATCATATAAAACTATGTGAGAAGATTGATGGTTACTCAGCCTATAAAGTAGTAAATGATACTATTGTATGGTTAAGAGACGTAAAAAGCGTTTCAAACTTACAGCACCTTCTCTTCGGTCTAGGACTTAACTCAGAAATGGAGGTGTAGTATGGCATTAGAAGTTGTAGTTTTAGATAAGGATGAATATAAGGCACTTATTGATAATCAAGCTGACGAAGATGAATTAGAGTATTTGAAAGCTTGCCAATATGCTTTAGAAAGTTTTAATAAAGTCAGAGGCTTATGCCCTAAGTGTAAAAAATCCGTTATAATAGATGGATGGGTATGTCCTTGTTGTGGGTATGATTCAAGTGGTGAAGGAGAATTATATAAATATGGTGATTAACGCCTTCGGGCATAAAAATATAATAAAATGCGTATAAGTGAATTTATTCAACAGCTTCAAGATGTTTACGATGAAGAGGGAGATATGGAAATTGCAATCAAGATAGATGATAACGACTTAGGTTCTGAACCTATTGTAGTGAAATCTACTGTTTATGAACAACTTTATATAGTTAATTCCTAACCGCCTTCTGGCATAAAAGATAGAATATGACAGTACAAGAATTAATTAACGAATTATCAAAGGTAGAGGATAAGACTATAGAAGTCAACTTCCCATATTCTCATGGTACACAAGAGAATGGGAACCCCATGAATGTTGATAGTGTATCAGTATTTGATGATTGTGTTGTGATTTATTAACCATCCTGCAAAGGATATAAATAGATAGAATTATGAAAGCAAGTGTTTTACTAAAGGCTTTAGAAGCCTATGGAGATTTAGATGTTTGTGTCATAAAGAAAACTGGTCCAATGGCATATAATGATACAGACCATCATAAGGCTGTAGATGCAAATGTATTTGCGATAATGGATAATAAAATTATTATCGCAGAGAAAGAAATAAGAATAGACTGAGTAACTAACCACCCTCTCCTGTAAAAGGGAGAGGGTAAAAAGAGAAGAGAATATAATTATGACTTTAATGAATTTACAGAAAGAAATTGTTTCTATGATTGCTAAGTGTGGTTCAGAAACTCTTGTTGTTAGAACAGACAGCCAGAGTTGGATAAGAGATATAAAATGTCTAAAGCACGCTAATATTGATGGTAGAGAAATGGTAATCATTGATTGAGGAGGAATAGATATGGATTTAGCAATATGTTTTGTGGCATTTGTTCTTATTGGAATAATGGTAAGTATTGACAATATAGCCAAAGAGCTTTCGAAAATAAGAAAAATATTAGAAGAAAAGGAGGAATAGTTATGTCTTGGTTAGCAGTAGATAAAGGTGGCTGTGAACATATTTTTGCAGAAAAACCTTGCAGAAATGAAAGTAATACATTATGGATTTGCTCTGTCGTTTTATATGGGCCGAGGTACGCAAATACCGGTTGCTGTTACCTTCCTAAAGGTAGTATTGAAATGCTCATCGGAAGGGAATTATCTTGGGATGATGAACCGGTAGAATTAAAATAAAAAGGGGTAGTTGCCGCTACCCCACAAATAGGAAATTTAATCGTCAACCCAAAAGGCTAGACAACCTCCGTGCTTAGGACGGATAATCTTACCATCCCTAACAACGTAAGGACGAAAGATTAGACGTTTCCCGTTTGTTTTTGAATCATTTGTCATAATCAAACAATGTTAAGTTCACTACCATTCGATAGCTGGAATACCGCAAAACCTCTAAACTGCGGTACACGAAAAAGCCCCTAAGCGGCAACTAAGGGGCTTTGTAAATCTCATTGCTGTTCCATTGTTTTATTTGTTAATGTTTGGCTAGAGGTTTACCTTAACAGAGTTTGATACTCTAAATGATTCGAGTGCAAAGGTAGTGATTATTTTAATAACAATAACAATAACAAAGTTAATAAATAGGGTGTCCAGTTCTGTGTTCCAGTTTTTAGTATCAAAAACAATGTAATAACCATCTAAGTCATTGATAATCATTCACTAAATAAACTATAATCTTGTGCGAATCTACATCAGACTTTTTGACAGTTAAATTTGTCTTATATTTTGTGCTTAATTTACTGATTTACAGTGTGCTAAGTTGCTAAAACATAATCAAAAACGAGAACATGGAACTGGACACCCTAGTTAATAAAGTAAAAACAACAGTCTATTTAGACTTTATATAAACATATAAATATGAAGATAGAAAGTATCAAATTCAAGGCTAAACGTCTTGACGGAAAAGGATGGGTTTGCGGATATTTCTACGAAGAGAATGGTAATACATACATCATTGAGAATCGTCAGAAAGAAAGCAAGTTAAACAGAAATCCCACTTATCAGGTTGACCCTTCTACCATCTGCCAGTTCACAGGGTTGAAAGACTGCAAAGACAATGAAATCTTTGAGAACGACCTAATACATTTCGTAGGTCATAAGCCTATGGGTACAGTAATTTGGTCAGAAGAGAACTATGCTTTTATGGTAGCCAGCGGAAATGAACCTCTTTATTGGCTTTCAGATGTTCAGGAAATTGGTAAGATAGAAATAGTTGGCAACAAGTTTGATAGAAAGGAAGGTGAGAAATGAAGAAGTATGAGTATATGGTAACTTCAATAGTTATTAAGAAAGCTGATGAGATGACCAAGGTTCTATCTGATAAATTTAATCAATACGGCTATGATGGTTGGGAATTAGTACAATATAACCTAATACCACCACCTGCATTGATTACAGTATCTACGATACCTTGTTGCGGTTCAATCTATATACTTGCGACATTCAAGAAAAGGTTAGAGAAATAGCGTATGAAGAAGATAAGTTTTAATCTCAAATATCTTATAACCAAATACGATTGGTGCTTTTATTTCATTCCAAGTTTAATCGTATGGAAGCCTTATAGTGGTGTTTATGAAATTAATGTAGCCTTTCTGCTTTGGGAGTTTAATATTAAATATCAATTAAAAAGAAATAAGAAATGAAGAAGGAAACATTTGACTTCTCGGAGGCTCTGAGAAGAATGAAGGAAGGAAAGAAAGTGAAACGTAGGATATGGAGTAATGGAAAAGCATTTATTAATAAGAAGAAAATTTTCGTCCGATTTGTATCCTTTAATGATATATGGGAGACGGATTATCTGGACATTCCTTTTGCTTGCATGCCGTGCGTTGATGGTGACATTCTCGCAAATGACTGGGAGGTGGAAAGATGAAGATTAGATTAGCAAAGAAGATAATGAAGCAAGCTAGAACAGATATTCCTTGGACTAACTTGTATTGGAGAACTAGAATAGAAATACATGATTTTGGGCATGGTTTTATTTTAGACCACCGCATCTCTAAGGCGAAAAAATTGACAACACGATGGGACGCTCGTAAGCTTATTAACGAATTGGTAAAGCTCAATAAGAAGCATCCGTTCAAGCTAAAAGATATTCAGCGTAGTGCAGAAAGATTAAAACAGTACAGCGTATGAAAGAAGAAAGATGTTGTGGTAACTGCCTTTGGATGGGATGCGAAGACATCTTAGGCAATGGATGGTGCTACAAAAAAGATTGCGAAACATCTTGTGATAAGGTTTGCAAGAAACATAAATTTTAAACTTTAAATATTAAAATGGAAAATAAAGAATTGACACTTAATGAGTATCAGAAGGCTGCAATGACTACTTGTATGCCTAGTTGTGAGAACTTTAGCTACATGACTCTTAATCTTATGGGTGAACTTGGAGAGTTTACTTCGAAGATTGGTAAACTTATCCGAAAAGGAAAGGCTCATATCGAGAATAGTAAGCTGGTGGTTCACGAAGATGTAACGGAGGAGGAGATCAAGGCAATTCGTGCCGAGCTCGGAGATTGCTTTTGGCAACTGAACGGAATCTGTTCGGTATTTGGATGGAATGCAAATTCTATCTGCCAGGAAAATCTTGATAAGCTTGCTTCCCGAAAGGAGAGAGGCAAGATTGATGGTAGTGGTGATTTTAGATAGATAGCTTATGCTTATAAAAAAAAGTTTGTGAAAATACATGAACATCACAGATGAACAGAAAACATATATAAAGGAACACCCTTACGAATCTCCTTACGCAATGGCCAAGAGCTTCGGTTGCGCAGTACAGACTGTTTACTGGTGGCTACATAGGCTGCATGGGGATTCGTTCAAGGACGCAAGAAAAGAGCAAAGAGAGAAGATCAGGGAATCTGTCCGTAAGCTGTATCCGGATTACTCTTCTTCCGAAATTTCCAAAGAGCTTGGAATAACAAAGTCATGTGTAACAAGCATAGCAAAGTCACTAGGCGTTACTCATACCCAGGAAACGGAAGAAAGACTTCGGTTGAAATGTGCTCAGGCAATAGTAAGACCTGAGGTAATAGCTAAACGTTCTGAATCTCTAAAAAAGACGCTTAGGCTTGACAGGTACAGAGCAGCGAACGGAATTAAACAGAAGACACAACGCAAGTTCAAGACCATTCCAAGCAGATGTCTCTGTGCAAGGAACTATCTCTGCAATAAATACAACTACTTCTACGACAAAGATTACGGAGAGCTGCTTACCGTGTTCTACGACAGCGAAACCAAGATGCTGAGTGAAGATCAGCAGAAACACTACGAGACGAAGTATGGTATCAAGTTCCTCCAGGGAGCTGAAGAATAATTTCTGTGCATTATCTATATGTATAGGGGTGGCTACACATCGCGTGCGGTCACCCCTTTTTGTTTATAAATCAATAACCAAATAAAAACATTAGAAAAAACTAAGAACGTTTGTGTAGCTTTAATTTCCAGTATATCCAACCTAAAAATGCGAGAATGCCTATGAAAAGACAAACTGAAGCTATCTTACCTATATTCAAAAATGCCCTGTCAGTTCTTGATAGTTGTTTCTCTACATATACTTTATCTTTCGATATTTCGCTTATCGTTGAGATTAAGGAGTCGCACTTGCTATGATATATCGCAGCACTATCCTTGTATTCCTTGAGGCTCGAAATACTGTCTCTTAGTATCTGCACGTCCTCTTGCGATATTTCGTGATATTCGTAGTGGAATCTGTCTTCGCCGACTTTGTTACCATTGGCATCATACTTGGATGCTGTACTATCTTTGATATGCGTCTTTTTCTTGGTAGTTGACTTCACGGATTCCTTGTGCGATACTTTATATGATTCCAACTCTTTAATAAGTCTTGCATTGAAGAGTGAATCCCACTTAGCCTCATTACGTTTATCAGTGATGTATGTCTGTTTTTCTATCACACGTTCTTTCGTCTTACATCTACAGAACATTGATAGAATCAGCATCGCTACTGCAATGGTAATTACAACCTTTGTTATCTTATCAATCAGTTTCATAAGCTACTGAATTACAATCGTTACTTTTTCCTTTTTATCCCAAGCTGTCTTCATAGTCTGAATGAGCTTGTTTGTCCAAAATCGAGAATCGCTAACCCAACCTTTCTTATCATTCTTTCCACAAAGAATGCACCCCTCTGTATCTTTTGCAGAGTTACCGGAATGAATACGAATACCATCGAACCCTGGCACACCCTTTAATAATGGTAACATCTTCTTGAATCTGTTAGAGTATGTATATACACATTCATAGCTGCCGATTGGTATTGCAGTCTGCCCATATACCTTTTTGTTTTTGATTTCGTTCAAATCCATTTTTTGATTCAATCCTCTGTCTGTATCTTCAAGAGTATTGCATCCGAACAAATTTCCATTCACGTACAGACGGCTAATAGTATAGCCATCCTTTTTCCAAGCTCTATCAATTAGTACTTCCATTTTTGTTTTCCTCCTCTTTTTTATCAAACTCCTGATTCAATCTCTCCAATATCGGTTTCCAATAACTAGGCAATGCCTTTGCAAACTCGAATCTCAAAATGTAGTAAATAACTCTGAATGCTACATTCTTAGGGTATGCCTTGATGAGGTTTTTGAACGCGTTGCATAGATACACATAGCAGAAAATGTATGTAAGCATCTTAATCACGAATAATGCTTCTGTATTGTCGTTGCAGCTTACCATGATTCCATACATGACATACACTATTACGATGTATAAGAGCATTTCCAAAAGAGCATCCTTAAACTTCGATGCAGAAAAGTTTTTGCATCGCACAATACTTACGCCATCTGCCCTCATACCGCAAAAAATATTAAAGCCGAAAGCGATAACCAACGCCAGTATGAAGCCTTCCGTTGGCGTTGCAAAGGCAAGTATAGCAGAGAAAATTGTAACCACTATCTGCCTAATCTGTGAAGAATCTAATAAATTTGTCATAATCTGTTATCCTGAATAATTAATAAAAATAAAGTTTCGGTCTCTTTCTGCAAAGATAGCAAAAAAAACCGAAACTTCATTCAGAATAACCAAAAACTTTAGACATTCAAGTCGTAATATGGAAGTCTGCCACTTTCCAGGAAGGAAATACATTCATCGAAAATCTTTTGCTCGTAGTTGTACGTGTTGATCTTCGGGAACCATTTCTTTATCTTTGCGTCGTTACGCTTTACCATTTCTCCCCAGAGAACGCACCAGTCTTCGAGATTGATGTTGTCGTTCTTAACCTCATGCCAATAGTCCTTGGCTACATCTTTAGTGTGAAGCTGGCCTATGAGACAAAGATGCATATCTGCCATTTCTTCGTCATAATGACACGCGCCAATCTCTCCCTTAACCTGCTTCATCATATCAAGCATTACGCTGTCATTCATTCCAACTTCGCAACAATCTGCAATGATCGTAACACAGTTCTTGATAGCCTGCATATCATTGCTAGCTATAATGTCTTCGAATACCTTTTTCATAACCGTATATTTTTGATGTTACTTCAGAAAATACTCTCTTATGTTGTATACACCATCCTTGTCTTTCAACAAATCGAGCGCAAGGCTGTGGGCATACTTAACCAGATGTTCTGTATCAATGTCCTTAACATCTTCCTTGCCGAGTATCTTAGCAATGGTGCATCCGTGGTCGCTTACAACCTGATTCATCGCAACGTACAAAGCGTAATCGTTGTAATAAGGTTTCTCCTCTGTTGCAAGTCCGAGACCGGTCATAGCATTGATCCATGTCTGCATATCCCAGGTTACTGGTGGATTCATACCGTTTACAATCTCAGAAGCCTCCTTCTTGGTAAGATAGTTCTTCCACCTGATAGCGCAAAGCTTATCAAGATACTCTTGTGCCAACTCTGGGTGCTTGGATGCCATATCCTTCATCATGCAACGCATCGTATTACCGAATACGTGCATATACTTTACGTTTGCTGATGATGCCATAATCCCATAAAGCTCATCAAACTTACTCATAATGTCTTTTGTTTCCATATCTTGTATATTTTTTAACCTATTATCAAATCTCTCAATTCTACAAAGTCCTCCTCTGTGAAGTTGATGCTTCGCTTGCTTCCAAAGAGGATAGCAGTAGCAATTCCATCTGGCAGGTCAATAGACACAACTCCTTTATCGATATGTCCGTGTATAAAACCTACATCGAATTTGTAATCTTCCACGGATTTTAGCATCTGCATCATATCTTCAAATATCGTGTTGGCATCTATGTTGCCGTCTTCATCGGCGATGAATAGGGTAGCGTTATCAATACTCTTGCCCCAACTATCTTTGTTCTTTGCGATGATGTTGTGCGAAGCTCGCTTCATGTACACGGAAGGAATAGCTAATGCAGGGTTTACCTTCACCATATCGCTAATTCTTGCGTCTGCCCACAAATCCAAAGATGTAAGCAGCTTTTCTTTCAGTTCAGTTACATTCATTTCTTGGTTTCTCCTTTATGTGTTTTATTGTACCAAACAAGATATTCTTGCCAAGTCTTATCACTATGGTTAGTCATATAGTCGTTGAGCATTGCTGATTTTTGTTCCTCGGCTTGCGCTACTTCTTTTCTCAAACGCTGCATCAAAGATAGATGTTTCTTCAATGCCTCCTGTCCTTGCTGAGTGCTTTCGATGCGAGGACGTATGATGCGCAATTCCTCGTCTTGCACTAACTTAGACACATACTGCAAGCTATTGACGTATTCTTGATTTTGCATCAAGTACTGACGTTGTGCACCTGTAAGATTGTCCTCAATCTTATCAATCTCATCCCAAAGTGGGGTGGCGGATTGCTGCGCTTGCATATTGATAGATGCTCGCTTCTGTTGTATAGCCTCATACACCTTTTGTAGTTCGGCATCCATCGTTGGCGGCTGTTGCTGATTTGTACCCATATCCAACAATGGGCTGTTCCCGAAATTCATCATAATCAATATCTTTAAAGTTGATGATATATTATAGAGAGGTGAGATGGCATCCACCAACGAGGGCAAACACCCCTCACCAACTCATTTTTTCTTAGTCCGTCTAACCGACTTCCTTACTGCTCTGTTACGCTCCTGTAGTGGGAGTGGAAGCTGCTGCACATCCGCAAATGCTTGCAGATGGGAGAACTGTAACTGTAGGAGTGCTCTGGAGTCCGAGGACACCATCAATCTTGCGGCAACACTTCTCGTTAACGTAAGCCATCATCAGCTTCTCCTTGTAAGGAGTGAGGGCTTCCATAACGGCTACCTTCTTGTCAAGGTCGCTATACTTAGCCTGTAGTGCGTCATACTGGTCTCTCTGATTCTTGTACAGACCGAAGTCCGCATCAATCTGAGACTTGTAAAGACCGAACTCAGCCTGCATTGCACGGCGGTTCTCAGCGTTGATAGCATCGTTAGCACCCTTATACATGGAGAACTTCTCTGCGATGTCAGTCTCACGCATAGCGTAGAACTTGTTAGCGGTGTCGAGCTTCATACCGAACATGTAGGTAAGCAACTTTACCTCATCATCGCATTCCTTCTCCATTACCTGCAAGGCGGTTGGCTGATTTGAGCTTGAGTTAGCTCCGTAAGTGTTGATGTTCACGTTCTCGGGCATATTGCCGCCACCGAGAGAACCGAATACACCACGACCATTGCCGTTAAGCAAAGCTAAAGCCAAGCCACCGATGCCAATTCCGAGGGCTGTTCCTGCCAAACCCTTGCTGGCATACTCCTTCTTACCATCTTCGTAGATTTTCTTCTCTACTACTTTTGCATCTGTCATTTCCATGATACAATCTTTTTTAAGTTATCCTTAATATTAACTAACACTATGTAATCGATTACGGATGCAAAGGTACGAAGAATAGGGAAGAGCAAATATAACTCTATCACACTTTCTTTTAGTGGTTGATTATCAGAGATTTAAGGTGATAGCGGGTAATGTCATTTTAAACGAATATATATTTTTGAAGAAATATTGTATATAATTTCCTCGAAATATTGTATTTTAAAAAGCATCGAAATTTGGAATTAAAACAAAAATCCCCTATACCACACCAATAGTATAATCGTTATGTATAATTTAAGGCAAAAAGTGCGTATATTTTTCTGGGAAATATGTGTGTTTTTGTCTATTATATTGTACCAAATAAAAAAGAGAGGCAATCACTTACCTCTCTTACTCTTAATGAAGTGCAGTATATCCCACTTCTTCCAATATCGGGTGTGACCTCGCTTCTTGCACTCGCCATTAGGAATGTCACCCCTAGCAACCATCCTGTTAAGGGTAGCATCAGAAACGTGCAGCTTATCCTTAACTTCTTCGGTGCTCATCATCGGGTTGAGCATATCGGGGATGATGTCACACAATCTATCTAGGTCATCATCACTCATACCGCAGGCGGTGATTTTCTCACCATTTCGCTGTTGCTCGTCTGCTTTAAAGCAAGCGTCACTCAGCGACTTAAAAGCCGTGCCGAGCAACTTATAATTTAGTATCTTTCCCATTATGCACAGATTTTACGTCCTAACTTGCTTCGACTTATAAACAAATCCACAAAAGAGTACAGATAGAATATTGCCGTTACTACCATGATAGTGAAGCAGGAATCTATCATATCTTTGGTGGTATACCAGCTCCATTCAACAATGTGAGCCGCATTGATGCTTGCAAAGTAGAAGAAGGGAATGCGGTATCTCCAACACAAGAAGAAAAATCGGCTTGCCAGTATAAGAACCATAGGTAGGACGTACACCATAAAATATATGTAGAGATAGCAAGGCGTATTTTCTGCGTATGGGATGAACATGTCTCGTGGATGCTGCGAGAAATCCCACATTCCATAAGCGTGGAATAACCTAAGCGTAATCGGAACGTACTTGCAGAACCATCGGAAGAACTTCAAAATCCTCCTTGAATACCTGTTACAATGCTTCATCAGTAAATCCATCACCTCACTGATGTCCTTGTCTTGCAACCACCTTAATAGGTTGTCTTCGTCTTCTTTAGTCATAATCTCTTTTTTTAGGTTGATTTAAATTAAATTAAATTATTGTGCAAAGATACACTTTTTTGCGCAAAATCAACGAAAATGAGAATATTTTTGTGTTAAACTTCATAAAAAAGTAATAATCTGAAAGTTTTGTTACCGATTTTTTGTTACCAAAATTGAAGAAAATGGTAACAGAAACATTGCGCTTTCAGTTTATTTTCGTAACTTTGCAGCAGAAATCAAAATATTAAGATTATGAAAAAATTAGAACCATACGAAAATCAAATGATGTACCTGGTAGGTGGCAGTAGGTTGCCATCAACTCCTGGAGAGCGAGAGTTGGAGCACAAGTGTAATCCGCACCCTAACGACTGGATAGATGGTATCTATGATTTCAACAAACTTCCTTTCGCTGTTAGAATGCAGAAAGGTCTTGTAACGCAAGCAGAGGAGGAACGAAGGAAAGGTAGATATGGCTATCTTAGTGATTTAATTCCATCTTTCGGCGGCTCTGATGCTCCATATTTCGCTGACATGATAACAGAGCCTATAGAAATTTAATGCAACACACTTCCCTGACGGACGAGAAAAGAATAAGGCGGTCACCATGTGGAGAACCGCCTTATTCTTTTCCTATCCTTCTAGTAAATCAACAATCTGACCATAACCACCTACAGCCATCACTGGACAGAGTATCTTCTTGATAAGAATAATGTCCTCGGCTTCGATGTCTACGTTCTCAGCATCCTTGCCTATCTTGCAAGCTACCCGATAAGCACGCAGCTTTTCTTCGCCCGATAGCTGAATACTCTGATTGTCTATCACCTCGAAGAGCACCTTACCTACAATATCGCCCATAATCTGTGTCTTGTAGCTTTGCTCTCCGCTCTCGTTCTTTACTGGTGATACTATCACATCACCCTTCCAATTCTTGAAGGGTACATTGAAATTCTTTTTCATATTTCTTACTTTTTAATAATTATATTGCTATTTCCCTATAAACCAATTTACGTTCCAATTACTACCATCATATATTAATTCTGTTGTCTGGTTGTATAGACCCGAAGTGAAGCTATTTTTACAAACTTTGTACCAACACATATTATTAAGTGATGATTTAATAACAAAGTTGTCACAAAGTTGTAGAAACTTATAATATTGACCTCTCTGAGGTTTCGCTGGAAGTGTAATAGTTACGACTTTGGTTACTATAACGAAACAATCCATATCCGTCAACTCCATACTTCTGTCTATTTTCCTGGTCATGGGTCTAAATCCTCCATACATGCCATGTTCTGCATATATTGCAAAGTTACCATACACTGCATTATTCAAATTATATATAGGATTATCGTACTGCTGAGAATCATCGCACCCTGTTACAGAAATGCGTATACCAGACTTCAGAGTATCACCATTTGCGGAAAAGCTATCATCTATTAAAAGATTACTCAATAATGCTGGTACCTGATAAGTAGTCTTATACTCACCCAGCCAAACCGTCCTTTTTCTTTCCGATTTCCATGTATGCGTATCTGGATTAAAAGTCCTGCTATATCCACGAAACAACATATAGTTGTTGTATAAGGCGAAACCAGGCTCCTCATCATCGTATCCAGATATATATCTGAGACTCATTTTATCCAACGAAAAACAGCCAAGCGTGGCACTTGTAGATACCATGTGCCCTTCATTGGTAACATAGAATGGAGATTTAGCTGCCGTATCAGCACCAACAAACAACGGAGCATTGGAATTATTCACCTTACACGCGTCAATCTCGTAGTTGCCGAAATAACCAACCTTGGTCGTACCATCCTCGGACTTCGCCCAAAGGTGCTTAACCTCGATTTTATCAGCATCAATAAGGTTAGCATTGAGCTTACCATTGCTGAACATGGCTGCTTCCTCATATTCGTGAGTTCCATCTATTCTTGTTAACACTTGCACCTTATCACCATAAAGCTTGACTTTATCAGTAGTGATTTCGATACCAGCCTTCTTCAAGGATGCTTTATCTACTAAATCGGTCTTGCGCTCTGTGAACTCTGTCATGGTTGCACCTATCTCCAACTTAGGCTGACAGATGTATACCTCTCCAGCATGATTAAGCTGTAGATACAACTTAGTAGGCACGTGTCCGTAGAATCTCATGTGACCCCAATATCGCTTGTATTCCGTAGTGAGCTGAGTAGGAATCAGTATAATTGACGCATAACGATTTCTAAATGTATCAATAACACGCACATCTGCATTGACGGAATCTTCGCTCAACAGATAATCACCATCTACGCTATTGTCGCATAGCGCATACAGACCGATATTAGCCGTACCCTTTGACAGGAACGAAAACATGTAATCAACACCGACATCCAAAGATGGTTTAAACGTCATAATGCTATGTGTAGAGTTTGCATTTGTGTTATTAATGCGAAGGCTCATGCTATCACCATAGTATGCAAGTCCGTAGTCAGACAAATTGCTTTCATTGATTGATGTAAGACTGCCGCCAACTTCGAGGGTTCTTGCATTGTCTATCATGTTGCCGCCTACATAGTCGTAGTCATCTTCCGATAATGTCCAACCGCCATACGTATCGCCATCTTCCATCATAGGCTTACAGATATAAGCGTGACATGTAGGATATTCAGTCGAACCAGTTGCCTTCGGAACATTCTTGTTATTGCTCCAGAAGTTCACGGCTAAGTATTCGGTTGCATCTTTATACTTGCTTGTATCAAGTATAAATACGATTCTCTTCCATTCGTTCACGTTATCAACATGATATATCTCTCTTACAGAAGTATCACCTCTGTCTTGCTGATTGATGCTGTTCATAAAGAAACATTCGATGACAAACGGCAATTCTAAGTTGTCGCTCTTTATCCAGCATGATATAACGTACTTCTTGCCATTAACGATAGGAATGTTTGCGACACTATTTTTCTGTGTCGAATCCCAAAAAGCACCAATGTAGTTACCATCGCCAGTTCCCGAATACTTATCTGAGCTATGGATGCAGTTTACGCCATCAACGCCTGTATTCTTCTCGATGCGAGCTAACGAATGTATAAACACGCTGTCCTGATTGCGGAATGCGCTATTCACAAGCATATTGCGTCTGCCGGATGTCTTAGATAGTACCTCTAACTTGATGTTATCGGCTTTCTGCGATATGGTTGATATTTTCTCTTCCATATCGTTTTTATTAGCCTTATTATCAAGTTCTTTTGATACTTCTGTGTATTTGTTGCTGACCTCAGTGTACTTCTGAATATACTGCTTATTATCCTTGATAAGGGCATTAGCAAAGGTGTTAACATTCACAGAAAACGGAAGATAAGCGTTATATGTAATACCATCAACCTTGATTCTGAACACACCGCCACCAGCTGAAGATGGAACATACGATGGTTTTTCTGTTCCTTCAAGCTGAGTTGAGGTAATATTTTTGAACCTACCTTTCCAAAGACCTGATTCTTTAACTAAATAGTAATTGCAATTATCGCCTACATTATTATCATTTATCGTACAAGTCCAACCTCCTTCACCATATTCTAGTTCCGTACTACCACGATACACTCTAATGACTGCGCTATTATCTTGGTATTGCCCATTATCAATTTCACCCCTATCGTTTGCATTGAATACAATCTCAGAAGGAACGAACACAATATTGATAGCATCCTTTCCGTCCTCTGGTGCTCGCGGAATCCAAGCCGAACCCCTCGCAACAAAATCTTTTTTTGCCATTTTCCCACCCTTTACCTTTAAATTAGACAATCATTGTCACTACCTCTTTGGCTACACTCTTAGCCTTCACGCGCCAAGCTTGCATTTCTGCAAACTCTGCTTGATGTTCCTTGCTCTCGCTTTCGAGCAGATGGTTGTTGATGATAGCCTGCATCTTATCAGCAGGATAGTGGTCACAAACGATAGCATTCACAATACCATCATATGTGCGAGTACCGCTAATATCAACATTCTCCATTGAGCACATACCATCTGGTACGATAACCTCACCGCTCTTCGATGTCTCAGCCGCCATCTTCTCAATATCGAAGAATACACGGATGATGTCACCCTCTTCACGAACAATAATACCATTTTTTGGTAATACATCTAAAACTTGAAATACCTTCATAATTTTACGTTTTTAAAATTTAACAATAATTATTCTATATCATAAGTGTACCGACCACCAGCCTTGCGTGCGATGGAGGGGCAAGCCCTCCATGTTCGGGTATCGTTGACCTTTTAGAGGTCAGCTCCGTTTACGTATTGCGTTTTTCCGTAATAAGCGAGACGAGCCCCGTAGCTCCTATGCGCAAACGAAAAAGCGGCGTGCGAAAAGACGTAAGCGAGACCGCTATTCGAACCGTGATTAGAGTGCCCACCGAACAAACAGAGCTGTCCTGTAGCTAAATTTCTATAGACGAAATCGCACCAATAGTTGTTTGAGCCGCCACCTTTTGTGTCCTGTGCGATAAGGTCGAAGAACTCGCCAAGAACCATCTTGCTTACATATCCTTCTCCGTCCATTCGTTCCAACTTACGATAATCACCAGCAGGATTAGTTGTAAGCTCTGCATCTGTAGGCATTCTGTTGCCCTCATAGATGAATACTTCCTTACCTGTCTGTCCTGTATTCTCGCTCTTACCGAAGTAAATATTTTGCGTCATTTCATGTTGCCAGTTCCAACCATCCTCAATACCGAACAATGATACTCGGCTGCTGTTTACGCTTGCTGGTTTGCCAGCGGTAGTATCGGGAAGAGCATCAATAGGAATACTTCCGCATGAATCACCGAGTGTCTTGGTAGCTCCAGTTGTCAGCTTAGATGCTGCGCACCAGAAATCACCACCCACAGAACCGCCAACACCATATCCAATCTTGTCTTGGCAGTTCGGATTACCATACTCAGATAACTGAAGCATCATCATAAGTCTGCGATGGTCATAGCAAGAAAGACCATAGTCCTTACCATTCGCTCTAGCCTTTTCCCAGAACTGAGAGATTGTAAGACCGCCCTTTGGTACACGACCGCTACGAGAAACCAACTTATCGGCAATTACATCTGCCTTATAAGCACCAAAGCAAGGTGACTCGATGTAATGACCACCGATAGGGAGTAATGATAACCACAGATATGGAATACCTGTAACCGCATCTGTCTTTACGAGATAGTACAGACGAGGAGAATGGAACATGATATTACCCTTAGTTTCGTCAACAACAGTACCATCAGCAAAATAGTTACTATTTGTTTTAGACAACTTAGCCAATCGACCATCCTGTGTAAGGAGATAGCGACCCGTTGTCTCTTTGTACTGCGCCCACATATCCAAGTTACCGACACGCCCTCATTCTGGGCTTGTCTTAGATGATGGAGACTGATAGATAGGAACACCCCAAGCATATTGTGAGAGGTTAAGTGAACTAGTCTGTATTGAGTTCATAAAGTCCTTGACTGAGATTCGCTTGATAGAACCACCAATCTCAACCAAAACATAATCAGATGCAAGCATTGAGTTCACCGCATCAGCTTTTGCCAAATCTTTTGCTGCCATAATTTTTATCTATTTACAAATTAGTTAAACATATAAGTATTTCCTTCTGCGTCAGTATAGACATTTCCGTCCTTATCTGCCGCATCTTGCAACGCACCCTTGAAACTTGCATCATACAACACATGTATACCATCGTTGATAGTGTTACCGACACCAGTTTTGTCTATATCGTACACAACAGTACCGCCGACATTCCAAAGCTTCTCCGTTGTAGCGTTATTTAATACATCAATAGCTTTTGTGAACCATTGTATATTGAATACAGATTCTGGACACTCAACCTCATTTTTATCTATTGTGATAAGAGCCTTGTGCTTCTTCTGCTTATCATCATTATAGATGGCTGTCAAGTTGAGCACTTCTGCTTCGTAATTCTGATAGGTTCTTCCGAATGAAATCTGTCTCTGTGCCACCACATTATTGCCAATAAGCACTCTAATGACATAATCGCCACTATCAATAGCTCTGAGGTCAAATCCGACTTCACTTGCCGTCACTTTGATAACCTCGGAATATCCACTTGATACATCAACAAGCGAATTGGCAGAAACAACCTTAAATACCTTGATGCTATATCCTGTATTGATTTCCTTGACACCTTTGTATACATGCAGAGGGATAGTACGCTCATACTGATTTCCGTCATAACAAGCATTCCTATCTTCATTGCTGAATGCAATCAGACCATGAGCAACCTTGTAATCATACAGGGCAAGCTTATCATTGAGTGGATTGTACAGAATCTTGTCGGCATCACCGAAAGAAAGTCCATAAGTATCTTCCGTCTTGTTGAACGTGCTCAATATGAGTTCCTCTGTGTCTACTTTCAGTCTTGTCTGTAGACGATAGTCAGGTATTACTGACGAGAATGTCAGCGAGCATCGTTCCTCTCGTGAGAGATTACGCATTACCTTCAGCGCACCTCTCATACTTCCGTCTTGCAGAATCTCGTACTTGCCCTTCCATGATGCAATAGTGGTAATATCAACACCATTGATCTTCCATACCATTTCGTCAAGAATGCTATTGCATTGCTTGTTAGCCCATGAATTATCAGAAGCCCAAGCCGTTATGTCGGGATAAATCACGGTAGGTGTAATCTCTCGGTTTGGCTCATACTCACCTGTATCGGTGTTGTAGACCTGTGTCGCTGGGCTACCATCCGTAAGACAAACAAGTCTTTGGCTCACATCTAGCGGCTCATAGACTCGATTAATAAAATTATCTTTACTTCTCATAGCTTATTATCCTTTACTGGTTTCTGGTTCGGATGCGGTTGCCACCTTCTCTATGCAAGTGACAGAACCTTCGATGTGTCCGTCCTTTTTATCCTCAAAGTACGAAGCATCAATTACGGCTACTTCCGTATCGAATGTATGCAACTGCTTAGTGTAATCGTGATTCCACAAGATATGATTCCAAGTGCATGTGTAAGTACTGAGGTCGACTGCTGCCGTAGTTCTGGTATTAATGACAGATGGAGTTGCCTTCACGTTTCCTGTCTTGCCCAAAGCACCTGATATGCTGTAGATAATCCTGTATATATCACCCGTATCAGCTATCTTGATAGCTGCCGTAGCGCAAGGGCTGCCTGCCGTAACGCCATTATCAACCTGATAGAACTTAGCAAGGAATAACTCTTCGCTGTCAATATCATCACGTGACACAGATAAGTTTTTGCCATCCTTACCAGTCATATACACACCATTCTTATACCACTTACATGTATAGTTATCAATATAAGATGAACCATTAGACATTTTTGTTGTAAGTGTAGTACTCGTTACTTCCGCAGAAAGTTGTGCAGGCTTTGCAAAGATGAATCCTGTAAATGCTGATGCGGAAGAACGCTGAATGAGAATGTCAATAGTCTTTGACTGATTATAGTTAATTCCGTCAAGGTCTGCTACACCTTCATACTTCAATGTGTCGTTGGAAACGTTATCCGCACTCGCCAAGTTCTTCACAATCTTGATTGTGCCATCAGATACCTTGTACTTGAATCGTCCAAGTGTCTGTTCCGTTGCCCATCCGTCAACTGCTGTACCGAAGATGATAAGAGAGCCGTTGTAGTACCATTTATGCTCTGTAAGAGTCAACTCACCATTCATTGCGCTAGAGCAGACTGGCTTTACTGTTGGCTGACTATCCGCATTTGTTTCCCAGTTAGGGAATACGTTGCTAGGATTATCTGGGTCAACAGACTGATACAATGGATTATCACCTAATTCCAAGTAGAAATAAAGAGTATCACCATTAATGATACGTGAGATTACATTCGAACCTCTTGCTGAAAAACCACCCATATTCTGTTATCTATAAATTATTAATAAAATCCCTTACCTCACCTTCGGTCATTACATTACCTCCGATGTTTGCCGCTTTCTCTTCTAAAGTGTTGCCTTCAATGGCTGTGCAGAAAGTAACCTCTTTCTCGTTCAGAATAATAAGCGTGCCTAATACCCTATGCGTGATAGGGCTGAAACCATAGTTGCTTGCTACAACTTTATCGCAAATAATATATTTCATAATCTTATCATTTAAATTGTTATACTAACTATGTGAAAGTCAGATTCTCTTGTGCGAGCTGCTTCTTATCATCACCTATAGCCGTCACCGTGAAGATTATCTTTCTTCCTTTACCGAAATCATCAACAGATACATCTTGCGAACAGATAAGTGAGATAGTTCCGTCAAAGTTCTTGACTTTATCTCTTAACAACCAAGCGGCATCACTTACGGAATCATCACTTTTCCTTTCGATTTTCCACTTCTTTACATACGATGTCAAGTCTTCGATGCCACGATATACCTTACATCTGATTTCACCTTCCCTTCCGTAGGCAAAGCCTTGCTGAAAGTCATGTTCGAAATAAATCTCTACAGGAATTATCTCTGTCATAGCCTTCCAATAAGCGGAATCGGCAGTTGGTTCATCTGTTGTAGTCTGTCCTTCTGGAACAATACATAACCACATCGTTCCGTGCCAGCTTACTTGGTCGTAGTATTCGTATTCCGTACCTTCCTTCCAATCTCCCAGATAGACAGGTGTCCAAATCTTCTCTCCGCTCACATTGACTAGCTTGAAGAATTTGCTAACGATACTGACACCATCAAAGCCTACATCGAAAATAGCCTTATCTTTGAGGGAGTAGGAGTTAATGCCACGATACATAGTGAACTTTGGTGCGGAATCTCCCTCGGTCTCCATCATCAGAAGATGCTGTCGTGTCTTGTCGCTTCTGTTACCCATGAGGACGATGGTATCTCCTACAGCAGGGTTATCCGAGCCTTCCATGCAGTTCTCCTTCGCTATCTGAATCCATGCGAACTTCTTTCCGTCATAGAGTTCGTGACCTTCGGCATCGGTGATTACATCGTTCTCGGTTGACACCTTTGTGACAAGTCTCCAGTAGTCCCTGTTGCTGATGTTCTCATAGACACCAGGTGCTATGTTGAACGTCTTGCACCTAACTTGGTCATCCACCTTGAATGAGTTGATAGTGGCGGTCGTTCCATCATCAGCGAGGAGATAGCATTTCCAGCCAATCTGCTCATTCGTTGTCTCGCTATATACTTCCTTGATGTAGCTTATCTTACCAGCAGCAGGGGAGAGGACGATATTACCTCCAACGTAGCTGAGTTCACGTATCAAGAGGGTGTTGAAAATTGCCTTACCCCATACTATCAAGTCCGTGAGAAGCATTTGAAACTTACCATCGCTTCGTTGCTTAATAGCAAAACCACTCTGCTCTGCTTCGTTAAAGTCGAGAGACTTCAAGAGATTCACCAAGGCACTAGAGAGGATAGCGTTACCACTTCCGTCTATGCTAAACTCATTTGAGTGACCGAGGAAGAAGCCTTGCACGAACTTCTGCACCTTTTCCCAGGTAACTGTACCTTTTGCGATGTCATCGTTTATCTTTGAGATGAAGTGCTTGCTTCCCTCTGTCGCAACCTGATTCTTAACCTGTGTAGTTGTCAAGCCTGCACCAGTTCCGCCATTTCCGCTTTGAAGCGACGAAATCTGCTGCTGAATCTTTTGGATAGTTCCAACCTCCTTATCCTCGCGGAGAGTTATGTCGTAGGTAGGAATCTTGCCATCTTCTTCCTTGATCGTGAGCTGGTCGATAGAGATGATTCCTTCGATATTGAGGTCTGTATCATTGAAGTTCATCAGGTCGCCGGCCTTAAGCGTATCGTGGAGGCTCTTGATAACTCCGGTATCGTCTGCCTGCGCTTGGTCGTGCTGCCTTGCCATGAAAATCTCATCTACCTTCGGCTGATAGACGTACCTTGTATAGTCATTCTTGTCAATGAATGCTATGGCGTATTTGAGAAGCTTCAGAGATGCAGCATTGACATACGAATCAGGAAGTGTGATGCCGGTAAGAACGAAATGGTCTCCTTTCTTGATAGGGTAGTCCTTGTATGGAAACCAAAGCTCAAGA
>ULOT01007561.1_pt1 | contig 24146 bp, 17 predicted proteins | sample 1952811 | NCBI WGS metagenome assembly ULOT01 (sample SAMEA4835609, study PRJEB28245) | human gut metagenome | biome: gut microbiome; material: fecal sample | place: Denmark | collected 2008
CCGCAGATAGCGCAGGGCGCGGAGGCAAAGACCGTTGTGCTCAACTGCTTCGAGGGGCTTGTCCGCAAGGACGCGGAGGGCAAGTATTCCCCCGCCGCGGCAAAGAGCTGGAGCTATGACGCGTCCACGCTCACCTATACCTTCAAGCTCCGCGAGGACGCGCGCTGGGTCATAATGAAAAAGGCATTCAAGCCCATACTCGGCGACAACATAGACAAGACTTTCGACTACCGCGTCACGGCGGCGGATTTTGTCTTTGCGCTCAGGCGCGCGGTAGCCCCCGCAACGGGTGCGCCCGAAGCGCTGAGCCTCGGCGTCATAAAGAACGCAAAGAGCATAATAAACGGCAAGATGTCCTCCGACAAGCTCGGCGTGCAGGCGGTCGGCGACTTTGAGCTGCGCATAACGCTCGAAAGCGCAACGGACGAATCGGCTTTTCTCGATCTGCTGACAAAGGCAATATGCATGCCCTGCAACGAGACTTTCTTCAACGCGACCAAAGGGCGCTACGGGCTCGACTATTCGACGCTCCTGTGCAACGGTCCGTTCTATCTCTCATATTGGCTGCACGACTCCGCACTGACTATAAAAAACAACGACGACTACACCGGACCTTTCCCGGCGAAGCCCGCGAGCGTGTCGCTCGTAATTGACAGCGACAACGAGCAGAAGCTCACTTCCCTGCTCGACGGCACTTACTGCGCCGCCCAGCTCGGCACGACTGCGCCCGATTCGTCCGACCTCTCCGTAACAAAGAACTACGACACCGTCTGGGCGCTGTGCTTCAACTGCGCCGACGCGCCGCTCTCCAATGTGTCGCTGCGCCGCGCGCTCTGCACGGCGGTCGACTATAACTCGCTGACGCTCGAAAGCGAGGATATGCAAAAAACTTATTCTGTAATCCCGCCCGCCTGCTCCGTCGGCGAGGGAGCGGATCTTGGCAGCGAGCCCGTCAGCATTCTCGGCTACGACATGAACAGATCCGCCGGATACTGGGCTCAGGCGCAGAAAGATCTCACGGGCAAACTGAGCCTTGAGATAATCTGCCTGCCCGAGCATGAAAACGCCATGCGACGCATGATACAGGGCTGGCAGAAAGTGTTCGGTCTGAGCGTCAATTTCACTGTCACCGCACTCGACAGCGCGACTCTTTCCTCGCGCGTACAGGACGGCGACTATCAGATAGCCCTGACCTCCATGTCCGCGGGCATAACCGACGCCGCAGGTTTCCTTTCTACGCTCACCTCGCAGGGGACGAATAATATAGTCAGACTCAGCGACGCGCAGTTTGACGCATCCGTCAAAAACCTCAAGGCGCTGAGCGGCTCTGAGCTCGTCAAGGCTTGCCGCAGCGCGGAGGGCAGACTGCTCTCGCTCGGCGCGGTGCTCCCGATGTTCATAACCCCGAGCTATTTTGCAACGGCGAAGGGCGTCAACGGCCTGAGCGTTGACCCGGAGAGCTCGGCGGTCGATTTTGTTTTCGTAACGGCGAAGGACTGACAAGATGAAAAAGGAAAACAGACTCAGATATATACTCCCCGAAAATCGGACGGTGCGCATCGTGCTCGCCGTCTTTTTCTGGTTATTGGCGGCGGCGTGCGCCGGATGCATATTCTGGCTTTCGAGCCGTGACGGCAACCAGTCAAAGGACATGAGCGACAATGTACGCGGAATTTTAGCCAAAATTCTCGGCTCGCCGCTCGGCAGCTTCATTGTGCGAAAATTCGCGCATTTCTTTGAATATGCGGCGCTCGGATTTCTTATCGGCTGCGCGCTTTTCCTCAGCCGCAGGCGTTTTTCGCCCGTTATCTCCGTCATTTGCAGTGCCCTTTATTCAGTCAGCGACGAGATACACCAGTATTTCGTCCCCGGACGAGCATGCCGCATTTTCGATGTCGGAGTCGACACCCTCGGCGCGCTGACGGGTACACTTATCCTCACGCTCATAATTCTTATAGTAAACTCAATCGCAATGCGCAGAAAGGAAAAATATTCCGCGTAAATTTTTAGCATTTCTATTGTCGTTTTATAACAGTATATGATATAATAAAGTTTATATAGAGACTTTTTGGCTGAGAGGTATATTCAATGGATCATAAAGAGGGGCTTATAGTCGGGCGCAACGCAGTGCTTCAGGCTCTCGAAAGCGGCAGAACGATAGACAGCGTGACCGTTGCTCAGGGTCAGCGCGGCGGACAGGCAGGCAGAATAATCGACATCTGCCGCGAGCGCAAGATTCCCGTCAAATTTGCCGATCAGCGCAGGCTCGACCGCCTCTGCGACGGCGCGGCGCATCAGGGCGTTGCGGCATTTGCCGCGGCTCACGAATACGCCGAGATGGACGATATTTTTGCCCTCGCCGAGAGCAGGAAAGAAAGCCCGTTCATAGTCGTGTGTGACTCACTTGAAGACCCGCACAACCTCGGCGCTATCCTCAGAAGCGCGGAGGCAGCCGGAGTTCACGGGGTAATTATCCCGAAGCGCAACTCCGTGACCCTCAACTACACAGTCGCAAAGACCTCGGCGGGTGCTATTGAATATGTCCCCGTAGTAAAAGTCGCGAACCTCCCCGCCGCCATAGACGAGCTCAAATCGCGCGGCGTCTGGATATTCGGCGCGGACATGGACGGCACGGATTACACCGCCCTCGACTACAGCGGCAGCATCGCTCTCGTCATCGGCTCCGAGGGCAAGGGCATAGGCCGCCTCGTGCGCGAAAAATGCGACTTCATCGCCTCCCTGCCGATGCGCGGCAAGATAAATTCTCTCAACGCCTCCGTCGCGGCGGGAATCCTCATGTTCGAAGCGGCGAAACACAGAAACTGACTTTTATCCGATTTTTTCAGCATATAAGCATATATAAATTGGGGTGAGATGAGTGGAAAACAAACCTTCCGATAAGCGGAGCAACATGCCGCTTGACAAAGTTCTCTACCAAGTGGCGAAGATTGAACACGACAGCGGCGAACCGGACAAGATCTGGAAAATAACCGACATAGACGATCTGATAGCGAGCACGGACGCCGATTCCACAGCACTTGACTACGATGACGACGATGAGCTTCTGATGAGCATCGCCTACTATAAAAACAGATACTCTGACGATGACATATCGTCGGAGTATGAGACTATATATACAGACCCGAAAGAGCCGGAATCCGAGCCCAACGAAGAGCCCGAGCCGGAAGAAGCCGAACCCGAAAATCCGGCGGACGAACCGGAGTCTTCGGCAGAAGCAGAAACCGAAGAGCCTGCCGAGCCCGCAGAATCAGACGAGGCGGAGCAGACCGTCGAAAACAAAGAGCCTGTAAGCGAAGTGTCTTTTGCGAAGCCTGAAGAGACGGAATCAGCCGGCGAATCATATTTTGAAAGCTCTGCGGCAACAGAAGCTCCCGCAGAGCCGGAAGAAGCCGAAGCGGCGCAGGAGTCTGCCGACGAAATTGAGCCGGAAGCCGAGGAAGTTAAGGCTGAAGAAGTTCCCGCCGATGAGAGCGAGGATATATACTCCGATTCAAAAATCGAGCTATCTGTTGTGAAAGCCGACGGCGAAAATGATGATATACAGGAATCGGAACCTAAAGATGAAGTTGACACGGACGAATCAAATAAAACCGACGAGTCCGACAACAGCGATAACATTCTGACGCTCCACGGCGAGGAAGAAGAATCCGAGGACGAGGATGAAGCCGAGAAAAAGCCGACGGTAGAGGAGCTTTTCGGCGCGCCCGCTTCGAGATATTTCGGCGAGCCGACAGAAGAGCCGGAGGAGGACTCCGAGCGTGAGAGCCGCGCCATACCCGGCCTGTTCGGCGACACAGTCGTGTTCGGTCCGATGAAATCCCTTTCCGAGCCGACGCAGAATAAACCCGACGACGAATATAAAACAAAGCTCATGACCGCGATAGGCTCGGCAAAAGCGCCGCAGAGCGCCGAGACGATAGAGAAGCCCGGCGTTATCTTAAAGCGCGGTCCGCTCTCCGAAACATCGGGGCTCGAGCCTCTGCCGCAGGTCATTCCCGCCGAAGAATTTGTCGGCTCGGGGGACGATAAGCCCGCGTCGATAGAGGATCAGCCTTTCACTAATCCCGCCGCCGGCAATCAGCCGGAGGAGGAGCAGATGATGCTCAGCGGCTTCGGCGAAGAGCCGGAGACTGAAAAAATAGACGAAGACGAGCTTCGCAGCGAGCTCGACAAAAAGAGGGCGGAGAAGAAGAAAAAGTTCGTTCTGCTCGGCGGACTCGGCGACGATGAGCCGCAGGAGGACGAAAATCTGCCCGAAGAGAAAGAGGACGAGCCGGAGGAGCAGCACGAGAAAAAGAGAAAGCACTCCGAGAAAGCTCCCCTCGAATACGAGAAACCCGAACAGCGCGGCAGAGTCTATAACAGCCTCAAGAACGCCGCATCGCAGTTCAAGACCTCGGTTATCGGTCTGTGCGTGCTCGAAGGCGTATCGCTGCTTCTGCTGCTCATACCGAAAATTCTCGAGTGGGCGGCGATAGACGCGCCCGCGTTCGACCGCGGAGGCGCGGGACTCGCGGCGGCTAATATAGTGCTTCTGCTCGCGTCGTTCTATCTCGCGTTCCCGAATATTTTATCCGGCGTAAAAGCGCTTGCAAACGGCCGCGTGACCGGCGGCGCAGTCGGCGGGCTGACATTTATACTCGCCCTCGTCCAGACGATACTCTCGTTCTTCAACAAATCACCCGAGGGCGCTTCGGGCATGTTCTACTGCGCGGCGGCGATATTCGCCCTGCTCATGACCGCCGAAAACAGCAGCCGCGGCACGGCGCGCGTGATGCAGAATTTCCTCTTCTGCACCGCAAAACGCAAATCAGGGCTCTACGGCATAAGGGCTATCGAGAGCGAGAAAGACGCATTTGAAGTCGGACGCGCGCTCAAGATGGGCAACCCCGACATTTTATATTCCGGCAGGGTCGAGTTCCCCGCCGACTTCATCAAAAATTCCGAAGCCAACTCCCCTGCGGACAGCTGCATAAAGCGCAGCCTGATAATTTCTTCAGCCGTCTCCGTGCTGCTCGCGGTTATATCGGGCATAATAACAAAAGATATCTTCCAGGCGTTCGGCGTGCTCACCGGCGCGTTCTGCCTGACCTCGCCCTGCGCTATTGAACTCGCGCTGATGATTCCACTCTATCTTGAGAACAGGAAGCTCAACTCAGAGGGCGGCATGATAGCGGGCTACGACGCGGCTCTCGAATGTTCCGAGGCGGTCGCCGCCTCCGTTGACAGCGCCGATCTCTTCGACCGCGCGGCGTGCGAGATGCACGGAATGAAGGACTTCCACACCGTGCGAATAGACGATGTTCTGCTCTACGCAGTCGCTATAGTGCTCAAATCCGGCGGTCCGCTCACAGATGTCTTCAACCGCATTATCGGCGGCTCGACCGAGCTTCTGCCGCCCGTGCGCGACATGATATACGAAGACAGACTCGGTCTTTCAGCCACAATATATAATCAGCGCGTGCTGCTCGGCAACCGCAATCTGCTCACGCACCACAATATTGAAGTGCCGCTCAAGTCCGAGGAGGACAAGGTAAAGCGCAACGGGCGCAAGATTCTCTACATAGCCATCGACTCTCAGGTCGCGGCGATGTTCGTTTTCAACTACGCCGAGGACGCATCGCTCAAGGATTCGATAAACGAGATGGCGGACAACGGCTTTAGCCTTGTCGTTCGCACAGACGACCCAAATGTGACCGACGAGCTCATCGCCGCCCGCTTCGGCATAGCGCAGAAAGATATCAAAATGACGCTCTCCCACGGCGCGCGCATATTCAGCGCATACCGCGACAGCGTTGTTGATTCAGCCCCCGCAAAGGTCATGCACGACGGCTCCGCCCGATCTTACTTCAAGAGCATCGCGGCGTGTGGCAGGCTCGCAAACTTCGCTTCGCGCTGGGCAGTGTTCGCCCTTATCGTGCAGGCGGTCGTGGCGGCGGGTGCGATACTCTGCGTCGCGCTGAAGGCGTTCGCGTTTGTGTCGCCCCTGACGGCGGTTATAGTTCAGACCGCGATAGTGGCTTTCAGCGTAATACTGGAAAAATTCAAAAGATAAATATACTACCCTGTAACATCTAAAAGTCTACATCCGGTTGAAGGATGAAAACGCAGGCAGGCTGCCGCCTGTCAAGTTTGGAGACGCAGTTAAACGCAATCAGATGACGCAATGCTTGTAAAGTTTTAGGTGTTGCAGGGTAGCAGGGGCTGCGCTGAGAATGCGACAGCCCCTTTCTGAAAGGATAAGCGGATATGCAGGAAAAATCAGTCAAGGCAAAAATTGATTTAAAAGGCAAGACCGTGCTCGTGACGGGCGCGGCGGGATTCATCGGCTCTTTTCTCTCGGAGCGTCTGCTCTCGGACTTTGAAGATATCCGCGTCATCGGCTTCGACAGCGTCAACGACTACTATGATATCCGCCTGAAAGAATCGCGGCTCGAAAAGCTTCAAAAGCATAGAAATTTTATTTTTATCAAAGCGAACCTCGCGGACAAGGACAAAGTGAGCGAAGTGTTCCGTGAATACTCGCCGCAGATAGTTGTCAACCTCGCGGCGCAGGCGGGGGTGCGCTATTCGATAACGAACCCCGACGCCTATATCGAGTCGAATATAATCGGCTTTTATAATATCCTCGAGGCCTGCCGCCACTCATACGACGACGGCGCAACACCCGTCGAGCATCTTGTATACGCTTCGAGCTCGTCGGTCTACGGCAGCAACAAAAAAGTGCCCTACAGCACCGACGACAAAGTTGACAACCCCGTCAGCCTCTACGCCGCAACGAAAAAATCCGACGAGCTGATGGCTCACGCCTATTCGAAGCTCTATAATATCCCCTCGACGGGACTCCGCTTCTTCACGGTCTACGGACCCGCAGGCCGCCCGGACATGGCGTATTTCGGCTTCACCGACAAGCTTCTGCGCGGCGAGACAATCCGCATTTTCAACTACGGCAACTGCAAGCGCGACTTCACATACATCGACGATATAGTCGAGGGCGTTGTGCGCGTCATGCAGGGCGCGCCTGAGCGCAAAGACGGCGAAGACGGTCTGCCCGTTCCGCCGTATGCGGTCTACAATATAGGCAACCAGAACCCCGAAAACCTGCTCGACTTCGTCGACATTCTCCAGCAGGAGCTTATCGCCGCGGGAGTTCTGCCGAACGATTACGACTTCGAGGCGCACAAGCAGCTCGTCCCGATGCAGCCCGGCGATGTCCCCGTGACCTATGCGGACACGACCCCGCTCGAGCGCGACTACGGCTATAAGCCCTCGACAGATCTCAGAACCGGGCTTCGCAATTTTGCCCGCTGGTACAAAGACTTTTACAAGATTTGAATAGCATATATTATATAATGTATGTCTTTCGGGTCAAAGATGTGGACGAAAGACAAATTAAGATTTGTATTATTTGGAGGCTCGATTATAAAAATTATTTGAGTCGCTCACTTTACCATGATTCAAGTGATAGCCCGCTCCCCATTCATTTCGTGCCTTGACTCAAAATGTTTCAACAAAAAAATCCTACCCGATGCTGCTGCGCGGGTAGGATTTCTGTTATATTCACTCTCTGATATCAATCCGGATTATGTTCATAGAAATAGTCATACGCCTCTTCGTAGTCCTCGAAGTCGTCGTAATAATAGTCGTAAAAGTCCTCGGGGTCATTGAAGTCGCGGGCGTTATACGGATCGTCGTCATAGTAGGCTTTTTTCGTGGTAGTCACCGGGCGGTTGCCGGAGGGTCTATACGAGCCGCCGGAGGATGAACCACCGGAAGAGGAGGTCTGCTTCGGCACGGTCTCATATTCCGGATAATGCCACACGCTTTCCACGGCACCGTTTCTCACATCTACCGAATAATATGCGTATAACCAAGCAGAATACTCCGACTGCTTTGCGTAATAGGGGATCTTCCAATAATATTCATGATACCCCTCGCGGCGGGCAACTGTCTGATCGTAGAACTTTGAATATTTGAGCGGGTCATAGTTGACGGCGGTCGCCTTGCCGAGCTTTGTTGAATTTATCAGCTCCTCCGGCATTCCCTCATATGGCAGAATCTCCGAGACGGGGGTTATCCCCTTGTCGGTTTTTATCCCGAGAAAGTGAATCTCTCTGCCGTCATTGACCGATATCAGGTTTTGTCTGCTGATGTAGGCACTGTAGTTTATTTCATGCTCCTCGCCCGACCCCGTCACATACTCGCCGACATAATATGTATGCAGGGAGATATGGATAAACGGGTAGTCGGACTTCACGCCGTCGAGCTCGTCGAGAAAATAATAGAACTTCTTCCAGTCCTTTATTTTTTCGGGCGGGTCTAATTTCAGCGATACTTCAATTTCATATTTTATCGGGTCCTCGGTTTCGTCGTAGATGTATTTGTTGTTGTACGGCTCATGGATAACTGATTTGACCGTCAGTTGCGCGTTGACCTTGTGCTTTTTGCAGACGGCGGCAAATGCTTCTCTGAGCCTCAATTGCTCGGCGTCCGCCGTATCGTGTCGGTACAGGCTCTCGTCGGCCTCGCTCTGCCGGCGTGATTCGTCCTCGCGGGCGGCATTTATTACGTTTCTCGCGAAAAGCCCCAGCGTGACGATCAAAATAAGCGCGCATATTATGCTGACAACTATCTCCGCCGTATTCGGCTTGTTCTTGGTCTGTTCGCTCATGTCCTCCCTCCTTATAGCTCTGCAAACCCGGGATTATTTCTTCTTTCTGCCCTTTTTCTCAGTATATTCATTGCCCTTGACTCCGGGATTGACGAGCTTGAGCTTGCGTCTCTGGCGGCGCTTGTAGTTTTCATAGATGAACAGCGCAATATAGCCTACAACGAGAACGGCGACTATCGATGCGATAATTTTAAATACTGTGCTCGAAGCGACTTTCTTTATCGTTGCGCCTATGAACAGCAGAACATTTCTCGACACATCCTCGGACGCGACGAGCTTTATCCGCGCTATCTCCTCGCCGGCATAGAGCACACGAGCCTCGCATATCTCCTGACCCTTTTTGACCGGCGCGTCAACGCTTTTCGGCACGGTCTCGGGCACGGGCTCGATAAGCACGCTTCCGGCGTCAGCCCCTGTCGGGACGAGAGCCAGCACTTCTTCGCCGGGGACGAGCGAAATATGATCGGTTCTGAATGAGAGCTTGAGCGGAACTTCGGTTATTATCTGAGTCGGGCTCGCTATCGACTTTAATTCGATGTGGTTGAACACCCAGTTGAACATCCTGCGGCAGTCGACAAACGCGCAGTTTTCGAGCGGCTCATCGTCGTCGATATTCTGCATCGGCGCGTTCATTATCACGCACAGATAGTTATAGCCGTTGCCCGTGCCTTTTGATATGACGCAGCGTCCGGCGTTGTCGGTCGAGCCGGTCTTGATACCCACAGCGTAGGGCGAATAATAGTCGGCATATGCCTTGTTCATAAGATTATTCGTGTTGCGCAGTGTGCGCTCCTCGCTCTTGTTTGTGGCGGGGACTTTATATATTGTAGTCGAAGTTATCTCCGAAAAATACGGCAGGGTCAGCGCGTGCTTTGTTATCGTCATCAGGTCGCGCGCGGTGGTGTAGTGGTTCGGGTCGTCGAGCCCGTGGACATTCGCAAAGTGCGTATTCTTGCAGCCGAGAGCCGCCGCCTTGTCATTCATCATCTTGACAAAGCCTTCGATAGATCCGCCGACATGCATCGCGAGGACATTCGCCGCGTCGTTGCCGCTTCGCACGAGCAGGCAGTAGAGCAGATTCTTTATGCTCATCTTCTCGCCCGGCTCAAGCCCGACTATCGAGCTTCCTGTGCCGTCGAGCAGGTGGATAGCCTCGTAGCTCGCCTCGACTTCTTCATCGAGATCCTTGCAGTTTTCGAGCACGACGGTGGCGGTCATTATTTTAGTCAGTGATGCGGGAGCCGCCTGCTTGTCCGCGTCTTTTTCAAAAATGACCGTGTCGTTGTCGAGGTTGACGAGCAGATAAATCTGGGCATAAATAGGATTATCTCCGCTGTCTGTCAAACTTTTCTCGTATACCGCGTTATAATTAGCGTAGGCAGGCATGGTGCAGAGCACCGACGCGATAAGAATAAAACAAAATAAAATTTTTATGAGTTTTTTCATAGACAGTCACCGCCGAATGTTGTATTATATATATAAACGATAGAAGACAACTTTGTCCTGACACTAATTGATTATACCAGTTTCAGGCTGTAAAATAAAGTAATAAAACGGATTTTGTTTATCAGGGGGATTAAAAATCATGCTTTATGTTACGGGAGACACCCACGGAGATTACGAGCGATTCACATCTTCCGCGCTCAAAAAACTGAAAAAGGGCGACACGCTCTTCATCTGCGGCGATTTTGGATTCATCTGGGACGGCTCGAAGAACGAAGAGAAGATGCTCAAAAAGATAGGCAAGCTCAAATACAACGTCTGCTTTATCGACGGCACGCACGAGAATTTCGAGCTACTCAGAAGCTACGAGGTCTCGGAGTTCAAGGGCGGAAAAGTCCATCACATCACCGGCAACCTCTATCATCTCATGCGCGGTCAAGTCTATGACTTCGACGGCGTGAGCGTCTTTGCCATGGGCGGCGGCGAGAGCCCGGATATAGATATCCGCTCCGATCTCAACTCCTGGTCGGGCGACGAGATACCCACCGAAGCGGAGCTGACCGAGGGCGCACAGAATCTAAAGAGGCTCGGCAACAAAGTTGATATTATAATCACCCACGAGCCGCCGATGAAGATAAAAGGTTTCCTCAGGCTCAAGGACAAGGAGCCCGTGCGCGTGACGGGACTCAATACATATTTCGAGGAACTCGGCGCTGCGTGCGAATACAAGCACTGGTTCTTCGGCTCGATGCATATCGACAAGTTCATCTCCTCGTCCCACATCGCAGTGTTCCAGCATATAATCAACGCAGAGACCTGCGAGATTGCAAAATAAATATAATACAGTCACACAGCGGCTCTCGGATTCATTTCTGAGAGCTGTTTTTATGCTTTTTGACATCATTTTTACTTTTCCAGATGCAAATAATCTAAAGCAGCAACAAAATTACAAAAGATATGATATTATATAGACGGAAAGAAAAATTTTACGGGAGGTGTTTTATGAACATCAAAAGACTTTTAGCCGTCATTCTCGCAGTTCTGGCGCTCTTGTCATTTGTTGGATGCAATGTAAAAAAAGACACGGGCAAAGAGCCTCTCAACGCCGCAGGAGGGAAAGCAGACGAAGCCATGTCGGAAAATCAGCCCGAAAGCACCGACGCGCAGGCAAGCGACACGGCAAGCGAAGCCGCCGGCAATGAAGCCTCTTCGTCCGGCACCGCCGAAACTGCAAAAGAAACGCAGAAGCCGACCGCCGCGGCGACCGCAAGGCCGAACAAGCCCGACGTAAAGAAGTCAAAATATTTCCTCGGCACCGACCTTGACGGATGGTACAACTGGGCGCTTGCCGGAAAAGGTTATAATGAAGGCGCAAATTATATCAAGGTCTGGACAGAGGAATTTGATTCTCACGACAACCTTGTAAAGCGCGTATCATACAAAACTCTTGACGGAGAAAGCATTCCCTCCATTACAACGACATACGAATATACCTATAACAGCAACGGCACCGTAAAAGAGATCCGCACCGACGGCGGCAACGGCTACATATACAGCTATGAATACGACTCTGCGAAGAGAATCACCAAAATCTCTGTTGTTGAGCCTATATCCGGCGACACTATGAACTCGTACAAGTTCACATATAACAAAAGCGGAAAGCTCATCGGAGTTGACAGCGGCAGGGTTGCCGGCATGGACGGCACCGAATACAAAATCACCGTTTCGTATGACGGCAGCGGAAGAGTCTCAAAGAAAGAGAAAGTTTATTCCGGCGGTCTTGTAAAATCGTACAAATACGAATACAACAGCCGTAACGACATCTCCCGCAAGACCGAGGAAGTCAAGCAGTCGGATGACTATTTGAAGAATGTGACCGACTACAAATATGACGAAAACGGCGCGCTTATAAAGCTGACGGTGAAAAGCTCAGACGGCTCTTCGCAGGAATCCGTATACACCAACGACAAATACGGAAATCCCGTCAACATAAAGGTCACAAAAACCGCAAACGGCAAAACCGTAAGCTCGCATACTTATCCCTATACATATAAGTACGAATCCAATCGGATAACCGTGACCGAGCACGACGGCAGCAAAAAGATATACGAGTATCATAAGAATCAGAGCATTATGCTGGACGATTCGCGCATATTCTGATATTTTACAAAACAGAGATCCCGGCTTCGCGCCGGGATTTTTTCACTTTGTGAATCGAAAAATCAAAATCCGCACATTTTTTATAAAAAATGTGCTATTATATAGACGAAAAAAACTTTCAGGGGAGGTATTCCATGAAACTCAAGAGAATTTTTGCAGCCGTTCTTGCGGCGGCGATGCTGCTGTCGTTTGCGGGATGCGCGAACAAGGACACTCAGGGCGACTCTTCCGAGCCTGCGGGAGAGCAGACGACCGAGGAGCGAACCACCGAGCCTCAGACGAACGAGGACGGCAGTCTCGTCAAGCCGAAAAACGCCGTCTCGGTCTCCGACGATGTGAAGATCAAGACCTACAGCGGCACTTCGCTCATCGAAATCGGCAACCGCGTCATGGAGCCCTACGGCAACGCGTATAAAAACATGAAAGCCTACGCCGACGCGCTCAACCGCCTCAAGGCGGAGATGCCGAACACCAAAGCCTACTGCCTCATGGCGCCGACCGCCATTGAGTTCTATGCCCCGAGCAAATATAACACCGGCGTGTCGAAGTCGCAGTACGAGGGCATGTGCTACATCTACGAGCAGTTAAAGGACATAACGCCCGTCAACGCCTATGCCGAGATGGCGGCGCACACGGACGAATATCTCTATTTCAGAAGCGACCACCACTGGACCACCCTCGGCGCGTACTACGCCTATCGGACCTTCGCCAAAGTCGCGGGGTTCACGCCCGTTGACAAAAACACTCTCCAGACCGGCAAGCTCTCGCCGTTCCTCGGGCTTTTCTACAAAGACACGAAGAGCACCGCGCTCTCGAACGACCCCGACTATGTCGAATATTTCATTCCGCCCGTCAACACAACGGCTATAGCCTCGGACACCGACGCCGCGATGAGCAACAGCTACAGCATTAAAGTCATCAACACCGAAACTACTTCGTCGAACAAATACTTAGCCTTTGTCGGCGGCGACCACGGCGTTGTCAAGATAACGACCGATGCACAGAGCGACAAGAGCATTGTTGTTATCAAAGAGAGCTACGCAAATGCCTTTGTGCCGTGGCTCTGCGCGAATTATAAAACAATATATGTTCTCGATCCGCGCCAGCTGACCGTCAAGCTCGCCGATTTCGTCAAGACGAACTCGATAGACGAAGTCCTGTTCCTTAACTATATGTTCATCCCCAGCAACCCGAAGTTCATGAACGCGCTGGAGAATATGGCGTAAATAAAACAACAAGAAAGTCCCGGAAGATTTGACTTCCGGGACTTTCTTGTTTAAGCGAGCTTTCTGCTCTCATCTTTTTTCAGCGTGCGGTAAGTATAAATTATCACTATCACCGAGGCGATAAATGCGAGGATATCCGCCGCAGGCATCGAAATTATTACTCCGTCGAGCCCCCACACGAGCGGGAGTACAAGCACCAGCCCGACGCCGAAGACTATCTCTCTTATCATCGACAGCGCGGTCGAAGCGACCGCCTTGCCCATCGCCTGCAGGAAGATGAACGCCGCCTTGTTGACGCAGGCAAGTGTCATCATGCACAGATATATTCTGAAGCATTTCACCGCGAACTCGGTATAATACGCGCTCTCGTTCGCCGCGCCGAAGATAGCTATAAGCCCGGTCGGGAACAGCTCGACTATGAGCGTCGCTACCGCGCCCGCAGCCGCCTCGCATATCAGCAGGCGGGTGAACAGCCCGCGCACGCGGCCGTATTTTTCCGCGCCCATGTTGTAGCCGACGATAGGAATACATCCCGCCGCCATGCCGATGCACACGGACATAATTATCTGGAAGAATTTCATCACGATTCCGACGACGGCCATGGGTATCTGCGCATATTCAGCGAGCTCGAAAACCGGGTCGAGCGCGCCGTATTTTCTGATCATATTATTCGTCGCCGCCATCGCCGCGACTAGGGATATCTGCGCCAAAAAGCTGCAAATGCCCAGCGGAATGAACCTTTTTATCACGCCGCCGCAGAGCCTGAACGACTCTTTTTCTAGCTTCACGGAGCGCATATGGAACAGATAATATACCGCCATCGCTGCCGTGAGCAGCTGGCCGAGCACCGTAGCGACCGCCGCGCCCATCATACCCCATTTGAACACGAAAATAAATATTGGATCGAGAATAATATTGACCACCGCGCCCGCGACCGTAGACACCATCGCAAAGCGGGGGCTTCCGTCCGAGCGGATGACCGGATTCATCGCCTGACCGAAAACATAGACGGGAATGCCCAGGGCTATCCAGAAGAAATATTCTTTCGCGAACGCGAATGTTTTTTCGTTGACCGTGCCGCCGAACATGGCGATAAATTCATCCGAAAAAATCAGATATAATATGCACAGCACTATGCCGCCCGCAGCGGAGAGCACAACTGCGTTGCCGACTCCCCTGTGCGCGTCCTCGCGCCTGTCCGCGCCGAGGGATATGCTCACAAACGCGCAGCAGCCGTCGCCTATCATAACGGCTATCGCAAGGGCTATGACCGTCAGCGGGAACACGACAGTGTTTGCGGCGTTGCCGTCCGAGCCGAGATATGCGGCGTTCGCGATGAATATCTGGTCGACAATGTTATAGAGCGCCGCGACGAGCAGGGAAATCACGCAGGGTACCGAATATTTGCCCATGAGCCTGCCGAGCTTTTCCTGCCCGAGAAAGGTCTGATCGTTATTTTTCATGGTTGTCTCCTTTGCAAAAAAATAAAAGGCGCAAACCCATCCGGATTTACGCCTTTGGCTACACGATGAAAAAATTATATCAGCTTTTGCCGTATTTTTCAAAGGCAGTAATTGTCAAACTTTTATTTTTTTGCGCCGATGATTTTATATAAAAAACGCAGAGATGCTTGAACGACATTTGCGGTTATGCTATAATCTTGAAAAAAGCAGGAGGAAGTTTATGAACAGCAGAAAAACAGCGGGCGCCGTCCTCGGAACGCTCGGCGGGCTGGCCGCTCTGACTGCGGCTTCGGCGGAGATATTCTATAACTTCGCGATAAACACGAAATCGCCCATACATATGAGCAAGCTCAACAACCTCGTTCAGAAGGCGACAAACACGAGCGCCGATGAAGAAGAGGCGAGCGCAAAATACAGCGGCATGACCGGGACACCCGAAATGAAAAAGTGGTACGCCGACGAGGGCGAGGATGTCTATATAATTTCCGACTCTCTGCGCCTGCACGGCAAGAGATTCAAAAATTCCGGCTCTGACTACGCGCTCGTCTGCCACGGATACACGAGCAAGGCGAAGCACATGGCGGGGTTCGTCAAAAAGTTCTATGATCGCGGCTTCAATGTTCTCGCGGTCGATGCGCGCGCCCACGGCGACAGCGAGGGCGCAAAAATCGGCATGGGCTGGCCCGAGCGCAGGGACATAGCCGGGTGGATAAAGCTCATTCTCTCATGGGATCCCGACGCGCGGATAATCCTGCACGGCGTGTCCATGGGCGCGGCGACGGTGCTCATGGCATCGGGCGAGACGCTGCCCGAAAATGTCAAGGCCGTTATCGCGGACTGCGGCTACACCTCGGAGTGGGATGAGTTCATCTGGGAAGCGGAAACGCTGCACATCCCGTGGTTCCCGGTGCTCAACGCCGCGTCATTGCTTTCAAAGCTTCGCGACGGCTATGATTTCAAGCAGGCGAGCGCGCTTGACCAGGTCAAAAAGAGCCGTATACCGACGCTGTTTATACATGGCTCGGAGGATGAGCTCGTGCCGTATAAAATGCTCGGCGAGCTGTACTTAGCGGCGGCGTGCGAAAAAGAAAAACTGACCGTTGAGGGTGCGGGACACGCGCTCTCGTCCTCGGTTGACCCGGAATTATATTGGAGCACGGTTGAAAGTTTTATCAAAAAATATATAGATAGATAAAAGAAAATCCCGACCGGTTAAGGTCGGGATTTTCTTTGTATAAAACGGGGGCAAGAAGATGGTAGGTGTCTGATTTATTCGGCCTGCTTCGAGTATTTCTTGAGATAGATAACTCTCATGAGCAGGCTCTCGATAGGATTAATCGGCTTGCACTTACCGAAGAGGCCTGAGCCTATGTAGGTAAGGCAGCTCTTCTCTGCGATCATCTCGACCGCACCTGCGTTGCTCTCATTCGAGCCGCAGCAGAGCGCGCCGCCGTCCTTGACGAGAACGCAGTGGCGACCCTTGAGCGCCTTGACGACCTTCTTGGGCGAATTCTTCGCGCACTTGAGGCTCACGCCGATTATCTGGGCGCTGTCATCAAGCTGAGGTTTAACAGTCTTGCCCATGGCGGCAACTGCGAGCACCTCGGGAGCCTGGGAATAAAGAATAGCATTGATATCGTCGCGTGAAGCATATATGGCGCGATGGAGGTCTGCCGTCGGAATCTCTCCCTCGCCGCTGACCGCTGAAGTTGCGGGATCGACGGTGACGGTATGCTCCTTGTCGCCTGCAGCGTAGAATACTATCTTTCCGCTTGCGTCTCTGTACGAGTTATTATAACAGGTTTCGTCATGTTTTACAATAGTTTTTCCGTGCTTTTGTGCCCAGGAAACACACATTTCGCTCAGGTCGGCAATTTTTTCGCCGAATTTACGGTCGAACTGGTCGAGAACATAAAGTGCGCTCTCGCGCTCGAGCGTGGCGGCGACGTTGAACGCCTCCTCGCTGTCCTTGCCGTAGCAGACGGCTCCGTGGTGCGCCATGATAACTGCCTTGCTGTCCATGTCGGCAGCGATAGCGGCGGCGACGCCCTTTTTGAGCTTCTTCGTGCCGGGCAGACCGTATGCGCCGAGCAGAACCTTGTCGCCTATAACTTTGCGGCCTTTTTCACTGAGCGTCGGGATGCCCTGCATGGTCGCGCTTATAATGGAAGCGAACTTCTGATGGGTGTGAATAACAAAGCCCGCCTCGGGATGAGCCTTGTAGACCTCGGCATGAACGCCCTTTTCGGATGAGGGCTTGACATTGCCCTCGTAGCTCAAGGTGTCGATCTTGACCTCGACGATATCGTCGGGAGTCAGTCCCTCATAGGGCTTTCCGCTCGGGGTTATGACAAAGCTGTTCTCGTCAACGCGGCAGCTGACATTGCCCCAGGTTCTTGCGATAAGACCCTTTTCGACAAGGCGCAGACCGGCTGCGATAACTTCTTTTTTTGCCTGTAAAATATCCATGAAAACCGTCCTTTCACGATAAAATCCGAATTGTGCTTGCGAACAATTTTGTACTATAGTTCAATTATAACACAAGAAGCCCAAAAGTCAACAAATTACTCTTTCGGCTCGCCGTCGGTCTCCTGATTCTCATCTTCGGCTGAAACATCCTCCGGCTGGACTGCCGCGGCGTCCGCCTCAACGGATTTCTTCGAGCTGCGCCAGATATGGATAACGCCGTCGTCATTGAGCACCTTGAGCACGGTTATAACTATCGGCATAATAAAGATTCCGATGAAGCCGAAGAGCTGGAGTCCGATATACATGCCCATGATGCTGACTATCGGCGGGATGCCGAGGTTACTCGCGACTATCTTCGGCTCGATTATCTGGCGTATGACAGTTATGCAGGCATATATGACAATGAGTCCGATTCCGAGTCCGTAGCTGCCGTTTATCAGCGAGAACACCGCCCACGGGATGACGACAGTACCTGTGCCGAGCACGGGCAGGATATCGACTATTGCGGTTATTATCGCGATAATAAATATATATCCGCTCTTGTACGCGCCGATGACTTTCAGCACGCTAAGACCTATCGACATCTCAGCAAAAGTTATGAGCATTATCAGCGCATAGGACTTGACGAGCTTGCCCATGGACGAGAATACGATTTGTTTAGTTTTCGAGAGCGTTCTGCGCTTCTGCGGGGTCAGCTGATTCTTGATGAAGCCGACTATTCCGTCATATCCGGCGGTCATGAAGCAGGCGGCGATAATAAACAGGAGCACGCCGATCAAAATACTCGGAATCTGCTTCGCGGTTGACCAGACGCCGCTGAGCGGAGTCTTGAGGATAGACAAAAGATTGATATTGGAGTTCTGCTCGCCGCCCTGCGCGCGCTGAGCCGCACGCTCTTCTGATGATAGCAGGAGCTTGTCCGAGAATGATTTTATCGCGTCCTCGGCTGAGCTTTGAAGTCCGTCCGGCAGACGCTCGGCGAAGCGATAGAGCGAAGTCTCCCAGCTTTTGACATAGCCCGGCAACTTCTTGAGCCACTCGGTGAGTGTCGAGGCGAGTCCCTTGACCTCGGACACGACCCTTGCGCCGGTCAGGGCAACTATTGTTATCAGCAGCGCGATTATCAGCAGCACCGCGATAACCGAGACAATTCCCTTTTTGATATGGGTTTTCTTCGAGATAAAATTGGTCGGGCGCTGGAGCGCGGCGGCGACCAAGAATGCGAACACGAACGGAGCGACTGTCCAGAATGCATATTTCATGAACAGATAAAACGCGCCGAGCACGAGCGCGATATATGCGACATTGATAAGTACGGCTCTTCTCTTTTCCACAGTGGCAGGGGACATTTTCTGCACCTCTTCTTTCAACCGTTTTTTCCTGCGTCCAATGACAAAACAGCATAATTTATTATATATATTATACTATTTTATCCTAAAACTCAATGAGTTTGAAAAATACTTCATAAAAATGTAAGAAAGTTTTCCTTTGGGTCTTTATCACCGGGGCTGTTTGTGATAAAATAATAAAAATCAATGACAGTGGGGAGACAGTTATCATGTATATAGCGATAATGGGCTACGGCGTTGTCGGAAGCGGCGTTGCCGAAGTCATCAACAAAAATCATGACAGCATCGTGCGCAAGAGCACGCAGTCGGAGCTTGAGATAAAATATATTCTCGACCGCAAGGATTTCCCGGGCGACCCGAATGAGAAGCTTTTTATAAAAGATTTTAATATTATTCTCAACGACCCCGAGGTAAAGGTCGTTGTCGAGACGATGGGCGGGCTTCATCCGGCGTATGAGTTCGTCTCCGCCTGCCTCAAGGCGGGCAAGAGCGTTGTGACCTCGAACAAAGAGCTTGTCGCGGCGAAGGGCTGCGAGCTGCTCGGATACGCCGCGGAGCACAATGTGAATTTCCTCTTTGAAGCGTCGGTCGGCGGCGGAATACCGATAATCAGACCGATAAGCCAGTGCCTCGCCGCAAACGAGATAAACGAATTCGCGGGCATTCTCAACGGCACGACGAACTTCATTCTCACCCGCATGATAAACGATGGCATGGCGTTTGAAGATGCGCTCAAGCTCGCGCAGGACAACGGCTATGCCGAGCGCGACCCCTCGGCGGATATTCTCGGCTTCGACGCATGCCGCAAGGTATGCATTCTCGCGTCCCTGTGCTTCGGCAAGCATGTCTATCCCGACCAGGTTCACACCGAGGGCATAACCGAGATAACACTCGAGGATGTCGAATACGCCAAGGACTGGGGCGGAGTTATAAAGCTTCTCGGCAGAGCGCGCAAGAGCGAGGACGGCAAGCACATCTATGCGATAGTCAGCCCCGCATTCGTCGATCATCACAGCCAGCTCGCAAGCGTTGACGATGTTTTCAACGCGATTCTCGTGCGCGGCGACGCGATAGGCGATGTCGTATTCTACGGCAGAGGCGCGGGCAAGCTGCCCACCGCAAGCGCGGTCGTCGGCGACGTTATCGACTGCGCACGCCACGAGAACAAGCAGAAGTTCTTCGGCTGGGCGGACAGCGAAGAGGGCTATGTCTCCGACTATCTCGACATGCCTACGGCGCTCTATGTCAGGGCGCGCGCTCAGCAGAAGCTGCAGGTCATATCCTCGGCGGAGAAGACTTTCGGCGAGATAAAGCTCCTCAAGCGCGCCGGCGCACCCGAGGACGAGTTCGCCTTTGTCACCCCCGTCGCCTCGGAGCGCGAGCTGCGCACAAAGCTCGAAACTCTTCTCGGCGCCGAAATCATCTCGACGATAAGAGTTACAGATTATTGATAGTTTTTCAAGAGGGACTGCCGTTTGGCAGTCCTTTTTAATTTTGCGGGAGTGATTGTGGGGTGCAAAGCGTTGTTTTATAGATTGAGAGTTCTCTATCGCTTGAGCCATAGCAACCCCCTAATTTGTCGCTGTATCTGTTTTCGCATGCCGGCGCCCGTTCAAAAAATCACCGCTCCGTATCGCCAATTCCGCAGGCATTTTTATCCCACACCGATATTGATAATCGCGCGGTCTTGTGGTATCATATGAGCATAAATTTCGGGAGACTGATGCATGAACAAAAAAGAGATTGCCGCGTTCTTTGACCGCATGGCGCCCGAGTGGGACGCCAACATGATAAAGAGCGACGAAAAGATAAATTTCATACTTGACGCCGCCGGAGTGAAAGAAAACTCCGTCGTGCTCGACGTTGCCTGCGGCACGGGGGTCATGTTCCCGTATTACCTCGCGCGCGGCGCGGATCGCGTTATCGGCGTTGATATTTCAGCTCAGATGGCGCGGATAGCCGCATCGAAGATGCACGACCAGAGAGTCGAGGTGATCTGCGGCGATGTTGAGGAGATTCCCGTTGAGCGCCTGTGCGACTGCTGCGTTGTTTATAACGCATTCCCGCATTTTGAAAGCCCGGAGAGGCTCGTTGAGCGGCTGTCCCATTGGCTTAAAAGCGGCGGACGGCTGACCGTGGCGCACGGCATGAGCCTTGACGCGCTGCGCATGCACCACAAGGGCAGGGCTGACAGCGTCTCGCGCGAGATGCTGACTGCCGAGGAATTATCAGCAGTGTTCGCGCCGTACTTTGATGTTGATGTCGCCGTTTCGGACGATGAAAAATTTGTGGTCTCCGGCGCAAAAAGATAAATAATATTAAAGGCTGCCCTTGCGGCAGTCTTTTTTTAATGCGCAAAGCCCCGGGAGGATGTTTCCCCGGGGCTTCGCAGAAGAGTCATGATGAAAATAGAAGTTGTCTGTTTAAAGAAATTTGGCAGTGATGACTATCAGCGCGACAACTGCCGCAAGAGCGGCAAGCGCCTTTGCTATCATCGGCTTTGCCATGTCCACGGTCGTGGGGACTACGCGCCATATCGCGTCTTTTATCGGCGTGTTGAGCTTGCCGTCGCAGAGCTGCTCATATGTCTTTGTGTAAGTCTTATAATTGCGCGGATCGTTCTCGTCGAGGACGAAGCAGCGCACGCCGCGCTGTTTTCCGTTGCCGTAGACATTGAAGCCCGCCGATTGAGTGAAGCCGACATCGATATTGCCGACTTTTCCGACATAGGAGTTTTTGTGGTCGTGACCGACATATACGCCGAGCACATCGTCTTTTTCGCTGAGCGCTTCGAACTCGCCGGTGTTGATGTCCGGTATCGACGGAGGCTCTAATAATACAGAACCCTCAACGCACTTGGTCTCGTCTATTTTATAATGCTCGCCCTTGTGTATTCTGAACGCAGGTATCGCGCCCTTTTCGCGCTTGCCGACTCTTTTGAGAACATTGTAGTGCTCGAACATCGGTATGTGCTGGAATACAAGGGACGGAATGTAGTCTCCATTTTTGGCTTTCAGCTCGTCGCGCTTTTTCTTATACCAGTCTATTATCTGCGGGTCAAACGGCTCATATCCGCCGCCCTTTGCGTCAGTTCCGCTGTCGAAAAGATAGAGATTAAACGCGGTGCGTTTGCCGTCGGAGGACAAGATCGGTATATTATATGTTCCGCCTCCGTCGATGCCCTCCGCCTGCTCGCCCACGCATCCGGGCAGGGCTTTGTATATCTTTTCGAACTGGTCTTTGTTGCTTATCCCGACCTGCCTGTCGTGGTTGCCGAAAGTGACGGCGAACGGGATGTGCCTGTCGGTCACGGGCTTTAAGAGCTTGCCGACAGTCTCGGCGACGCTCTCTATTAGCGCATCGCCCTTGCCCTTATACGAGACTCCGTAGCCCTTTATCTGATCGCCGGTGAGCACGACGAGATCGGGCTTCTCTTCTTCGAGAGCCGCATTGATGAGCTTTATCGTATCGGGCGACACATCCGGTATTTCCTGAATATCGGTTATCTGCATTATTTTAAATTTTCCGTCGGAGTTGAAGCGCATATTCACTCCCCCTGTTCTGCAACGGGCTTTTTCTTTCTGTGGATAACGAACCTGTTGAGCGGATATGTCCAGAGGGTCGGCACGGTCATAACGACGACCTTTGTCAGCAGCTCGATGAGCGCGTTGCTGCGGCCGCTGTTCTTGATGAGCGTGCCGAGGAATGCGCCAAACCAGGTGTTGAAAATAATCGTACACACGACCATTATCGCATACAAAACAGTCGAGAGCAGCGGATTCGCGTCCGCCTTGAAAGTTATCTTTCTGTTCATGACGAACGCTATCGCGTAACCGACGACGGTCGAGATGAAATACGAATACATATAGCCCTTATACTCGACGCCGAGGAACGCGAGAATGGGACTGTCCGTCACAGGAACATCGTTGAGGGACTTGAACACGACATACTGGAGCAGAGCGAACACCCCGAGCTCTATCAGCGACGAGGATGCGCCTGCAAAAGTGAATTTTATGAATTTCCATATCTCTGCGTGCTTTTCGAAAAAGCTTCCGCCCTTCTTGACGGCATTGGTTTCTTTCATGACTTTATTTGCCGGGCGCGTGCGTTTTCGTTGGTTTATATGCCCGGTTTCTCCCTTCCGCTATCAGTTTAACCCGCAAGAAGCCGAAGCATCAACCGACTTTTGGTAAAGCGAAAGTAAAATCCGTGTAAAAGCAAAAGAGCCCGCTGTCCGCAGGCTCTTTTATAAAATTATGTTTGTTGATATTCGCCGTCATTTGAAGAGTTGGTCGTAATCATAAGATTTTATCAAATCGTCGGCGTTCTTTTCGTATTCGGCGAGATTCTCTTCTGTGATACGGTATTCGTCATTCTTCATCCACTGCAGCATCTGCGAGTTCACCCATTCACCGTAGTGCTTTGCATCCTTGTAGTTATCGAGGTTGCATATGAGCTCGGAGTTGCAGCGGAATGAATACAGTCTGACATTGTCATATCTCAAAAGCTCTTTTGTTATCAGATTTTCCGCTCCGAGCGTCCTGTCGAGCTGACCGTTATTTATCTCCATGCCCCAGTGCGCTATGCTGTAAGGCGGATAGAAGAAATAGAATGTGGTCTCGGGATGCGCTTTAACAATACTGATAACATTCTCGTTCAGATTTTCCGTTACAACGGCGCGGTCGGCATCGGTCAGCTGCTGCATCTTGCTCGCAGAGGCGTTGAGCTCGCACGACTTTATAACCTCGTCGCGCCCGTATTCATAGCCGGCGCTCCAGTTTTCATAAACATCAAACGAGGTTGCCGCTCTGCCCGTAACTGTTGATTTCACAACGCTTCCGGCGAGCTTTACAACGACCGGGTCGAAGAAATATTTTATATCGTCGAGGCTGCTGTCGTTATACAGATAGTCCGGAAAATCGCCCTTTTCGGTATAGCGGTAATTCTTGCCGTAGATCATCTTGTCATAGTCAAGACCCCATATGACATATTTGATTTCGTGTCCGGAATCATACGCCGCCTTGAGATTGTCGCCTATTTCCGTATATCCGCCGCCGGAGAACGCGACCTTTATAAAATCAGAGCCGAAAAGCTTCTGAGCCTCGCTCGTTTTGAAATTCTCCGTCATGGAGGTTCCGGTGATAACCGAATCATAGTCAAAGTGCCTGGCTATTCCGTTATTCTGATAGCGCTCGTTCACAAGCGGATACGACAGAAACTTCAGCGGAGCATGATAATGGAACATCGGGTCTATTGCGAATATAGACAAAATAAATATAAGCACCGCCGCCGCTGCGGCTGCCAATATTCCGATTATCCATTTAATGGCAGGATTTTTTCTTTT
>ULOT01058464.1_pt1 | contig 24108 bp, 8 predicted proteins | sample 1952811 | NCBI WGS metagenome assembly ULOT01 (sample SAMEA4835609, study PRJEB28245) | human gut metagenome | biome: gut microbiome; material: fecal sample | place: Denmark | collected 2008
TGTCGCCCTGACGTTCGGGCACCGACTTTCCCAGATCGAGATCAAGGCTAAAAACACGAACGACGGTTATGTTTATAAGGTTCAGGGCGTGCGTATCGGACAGCCGGTTTCGAAGGCGACGTTCGATTTCGGAACTACCTCCTGGCAGTTGGGATCGGTAAAGACTAATTATGAAGCGACCTATGCGGGTAGCGAAAAGACGCTGACCGGTACGGCCGCATCGATTATGGCGGTGGAAGACGACAATGCGATGCTCATTCCGCAGCAGCTTATAGCCTGGACTCCCGACACGGACAAGACCAATACCAACAAAGGTGCATATCTGGCCGTGAAGGTCAATATTACGACCAAGGACGGTGCCCGTGTCTATCCTTCTGTCGGCGAATATGACTGGGTCGCAGTAGCTGTCAATACCAAGTGGGAGCCCGGTCAGAAGTACGTTTATACGCTGGATTTCTCGAATGGTGCCGGTAAGGTCGATCCCGAAAAGCCCATGCCGGGTCCGACAGATCCGTTCAAACCGGGCGAGGATGTATTGGGCAGTGCCATTAAATTTACGGTTACGGTAACTCCGTGGACGTCGGCTTCGGAGAATGTTCCGATGTAATCGATAAATTAGGATCGGGCGGGGTTGTACCGCAAAGACTTGCCGTATGTCCGAAGGTGTAGTGTACGGCAGGCGAGGGGAGGAAGGCCTCCGGCCCTCCTCTGTCCCTTCCCGATCACTTGAGGTAGCCGCAGAGCTACCGTTCGGCTCGGCCGAAAAACGCGTGAATTATATAATGTCAATGTAAATTATGAAACAGATTCTTGCAACTTTCCCGTTACGCAATTTTCTGCGGGTATTTGCTCTGGTGGCAGTCGTGTCTGCGACCTCCTGTTCGAAAGACCCGGCAGTGGATGGAGAACTGCACGGTGATATGCTTCGTTTCGCAGTCGCCGAAGCGGACGGCTGGAATACGCAGTTGCGGTGCGGTGCTGCCGAGTCGGAAGAGAAGAGCGCTGTCTCTCCGGAAAACGTCGCGGAAGTATTTTCGCTCCGGGGAGAAAACCCTGCGGACACGCTGTTCCTGCACGCCTCGGTCGCCGACGGAATCGCCGCACCGTACCCGAATGTGCAAACCGACCGATTGCAGACGCGTGCCACGCCCGTCGAAACGGGGACCTTTTACGATTCGTTCGGCGTATTGGCTTCGGTTTATACGGGGACTTGGAGCGAGGATTCCTGCTTGCCGGATTATATGTACGATGTCGAGGTGACCGAAGCATCGTCCTGGACGACCTCCTATTACTGGCCCGGTGCCGGACGCAACATCCGTTTCTTCGCTTACGCGCCCTACGGCGGCCAGGGGATCGTTCTTTCGGATAAGACGTCGGCCGGTACTCCGTCGATCACCTATACGGTCCCGACAGCCGTCGCCGACCAGCAGGATTTGCTGGTCGCTGCTACCTCCGGGATGGCCGGCAATACCGCTGCGGCGGCTCCGTTGAGTTTCGCTCACGCGCTCACTGCCGTACGCTTCACTACGGGCGACGATATGATGTCCGGGCGCATTACGAAAATCACGCTCAAGGGCGTTTACGGTTCCGGTTCGCATACGATGGGTTCCGATTCGTGGAATGGTTACGGCGCTACGACAGACTTTTCGCAGACACTTGCGGCTACTGTGGACGGGTCTGCGGACCAGGAGATCACTCCTGTCGCAGCGACCTTCATGATGTTGCCGCAGACGCTTCCGTCGGGCGCTTCGATCGAGGTCGTCTATACGGACGACCTGACTTCGACACAACGAACTTTAACCGCCTCTATCGCAGGCAGCCAATGGCCGATGGGCAGAACCGTCACTTACCGGATTTCGACGTCGAGCATCGTAATCACTCCGACTTTTACCGTGATGGCTCCGGCCAATTTTACCTATGCCGGAGGCAGCGAAAATTATTCGGTGACCAGCTATGCCGCCGTTTCCCGTCCGGGCGATGCTACGCGAACCGTTCCGGTGGCCTGGACCGCCGAATTTGTCGAGGATGACGGCAGCGGGGGCTACAACGTGATCGCCCGTCCGGAATGGCTCACAGCTTTTACCGCGAGCGGCAACGGCGGTACGTCGGCCACGTCGTTCTCGGCTACGATTGCGGCTCAAACGGGTGTCACTTCCAATTCGCATAACGAAACTTTGAAAACGGCAGCTTCTGTCAGCGGCACGTACGATCTTTCGACCTCCGGCGGCACGACCGCGATGCGGACCGCCAACTGTTACGTCATCAACGCCCCGGGACAGTACTCCCTGCCGTTGGTCTATGGTAACGCTATCAAGGACGGCGGTACGAACGCTTCGGCCTACACTTCGCAGTCCAGCGAAACATCCGTATTGAAGACCTTCGTAAACCATCTCGATGCGGCTATCACCGATCCCTATATCTATAACAATGCGGGGTGTACGCCCCTGGATGCCGTACTCGTTTGGCAGGACGAGGAAAATCTGGTGACGAATGTCCGGCTTTCGTCCGACAAGCACAGCCTGACCTTCGACGTGCCGCAAGCGACGATCAAGCAGGGCAACGCTATCGTGGCCGTGCGTGACACGGACAGCCGTATCATGTGGAGCTGGCATATCTGGGTGACGGACTACGAGCTGGGCAGCGATGTCAGGACCGTGACCAACTACCAGGGTATAGCGTATAAAATGATGCCGGTCAATATCGGCTGGTGCGATGCGGAAACCACCGCCTACGACGCCCGCAGCGTGAAGGTTCGCTTCACGCAGGCGGAGACCGGTGCCATGCAGGTCATAACGCTCACCCAGGCATCGCATTCGGTCGTAAATTCCGATAACCAGCCTTATTTCCAGTTCGGACGCAAGGACCCGATGTTGGCCGGTATTCGCAACGCTTCCGGCTCCACAGTCGATAAGGGCTGCTATTCCGACGGCTATGCGTTCGACAAATCGGGAACCGGCAAGGTCGCCATCGGCGTTTCCATCCAGCATCCGCATATATTCTACAATTACGGCAGTTTATCGCCCTACGATTGGTGCGCCACGTCCTATTCCAATCTTTGGAGCGCCGACAATACGGTGACGACGGCTAACGACAATGCGGTGGTTAAGACGATTTACGATCCTTCGCCCGTCGGCTACCATCTGCCTTCGTCGAACGCCTTTACGGGCTTTACGTATAACGGCAGCAATGTTTCCGGGTCTTCTTACTTCGGCTCCCGATTCAATTCGCCCTATACCTCCACCACCGATTTTACCGATAATTTCGGTTGGGAGTTTTATTGTAACAAGATGACGGGCGAGGGGAGCTACGACACTGCGGGCGGTACGATCTTCTTTCCGGCTTCGGGCTATCGCTACTACTCGACGGGCGCGATGCACAGCGTCGGCAGCTACGGCTACTTCTGGTCGGCCGTGCCGAACTCGACGTACAACGGCCGTTACCTGTACTTCAGCTCGTCGAGCATCAACCCGCTGAACTACAGCCTCCGCTCCTACGGCTTCGCGGTGCGTCCCGTCCAAGAATAGGCGCGAAGCGACCATCCGATTCATTGGATTGATTTCCTGCTGTTCGCAGCCGCAGGGTTTTATCCTTCGGATCACGCTGCACCGCAGCAATATCACCTTTCTGCATGGGTTTACGATTGTGGAAAAACGGACGTTTCGGGGAGATGCTCCGATTTTGAAGATATGAAATGACGGGAAATCCGGACAGACCGGCTTTGCGGAGGCGCATCGATGCAGGCCGGCTCTTTTCGGGTTTCTTATTAAATCCCAGCGGTATCCGCCGGGATTTTCTTATGCAGGACGATGGGATCAAACAGGTGGGCCTTAAAATAATTCATATTATCGCTATTTGAATACCAATAGATAAATTACGCGATTCTTCTCAATAGAAATTTTTTGTAAGTTAAAATTTTCTTACATTTGTGATATAAAGATATGGATATTCAAATAGACTATACTTCAAAATTCATTTTTAGAATGATCCACTATTCCAATTTGGAATTCATTCTAAAACATGGATTGTACACTAAGAATAGTCGTATGAAAGATCCTGAATATATCAATATCGGGGATATTCAGTTAATCGAACAGCGACAAAATTTTCATGTTCGAATTGATCCTCCGGGCGGGGATTTAGGGGATTATATTCCGTTTTATTTCGGAGGCCATTCTCCGATGTTATTGAATATTAAAACAGGGTATCGGGGTATCCGAAAAAGACCGCAGGACGAATTGATTTATATCGTTTGTCGTATTAAGGATATTGTTGCGCAATGTCCTGCATGGTGCTTTACCGATGGACATGCAAAGAATAAACTTACTGAATTTTATAATGACATCAAGGATTTGACCCATGTGGATTGGGAAGTCGTCTGCACGCAATTTTGGGGGAATGATGAAGCCAATATGGATCGGATGCGGAGAAAACAGGCCGAATTTTTGGTGAAAGACTGTGTGCCGGTTTCGTGTGTCGCCGGAATTATTGTCAAAACGGCAGACCGTGAAGCATATGTAAAAACAATTTTATCTCGTTTATCCATTGAGATACCGATATACGTTGATAGCAAAAATAACTATTTTTATCCATGATACATTATGTGACAGGTAATTTGTTGGCTGCTTCCGACGAAGCTTTGATCAATACCGTTAATACCGTTGGTGTTATGGGTAAAGGAATCGCCTTGCAATTCAAGGATAGGTATCCTTATAATTTTCAAGTATATCAACAAGCGTGTAAAGAGGGCAGCATTTTCCCAGGCAAATTGTTGGTAACACGAGACAGTAACCTTTCGACCGATTCTAAATGGATAATTAATTTCCCGACGAAAAAGGACTGGAAGCATCGTTCCAAATATGAATATATTGAAGAAGGACTGAAAGATTTGGTGCGGGTTCTTGATCAATATAGGATAAAAAGTATCGCTATTCCTCCTCTTGGATGCGGCAACGGTGGATTGGATTGGAGCAAGGTGAAAGAGTTGATGGAAAAGTATCTCGGGGAATTAAATGTGGATATTCATATCTATCAGCCGAACGAAGCCGTCAGCGAATTGTTGAAGCAGGAAACGAATTGTCGGGAGGCAAAATTAACTCCGGCGAGAGCCATGTTGCTGTACGCTCTGTTTTATTATGAATCGTTAGGAGAAAACAGCAGTTTATTCGTCGCAAATAAATTAGCATATTTTATGCAATTGCTGGGTGAACCTTCATTTGGCAAACTGAAATTCGTTGCAGGACATTATGGCCCCTATTGCACTCAGGTCGGATATATTCTGCACGACATTAACGGGAAATATATCAAAGGTCTCGAACAGATGAAGATCGGAGCTTTCGATTCTTTGGAGTTGCAATATAGCACGATGAAGGAAGTTAGCGAATATGTGAAAACAAAGTTGAAGTCGGAACAGGTTGATCGTTTGAAATTATTGATAAAATTGATCTCTGGATTTCAATCGGCTTTGTCTCTGGAAATTCTCGCGTCTGTTGCGTATGTTCGGAAAGAAAATACTTATATTGACTTGGCGCAAACCATTACACAGATTCAAAATTGGTCTCCTCGAAAAAAACATTTGTTCAAAGAGAAGTATATTCAAATAGCTTATTCTTATTTAGAAGATTTTTCCAAAGGACGAGATTGTCTATTTAGGACTGTAAAGTAAAATAGCAAATTGACGTTTATGAATAAAGAATCCCGATAAGTATTTATCGGGATTCTTTTACTTGGTTTGTCCGATAATCTTTTAGCTGCAATGCACTCTATGCTCATAATTTTTCATAGTATTGCGGCCAACTTCCGAATCTGTTGCAATCGAGCCGTCAGTTTACTGTCTTTGCGAGCTGTTTGCATATTGTATCGAGTCTGCATATTGGTAAGCATTTCGGCTTCGATTCCCAATGCAGCCTCGAAATACAAGGCCATAGTTTCGGTTACAGGGCGTTTCGCGTTCAGAATTTCATTGAGCATCGTATAGGAAATACCTATCTGTTCGGCCAATTTTTTCTGCGAGATGCCTCTGTATTCGATCTCCTCCTTCAGTATTTCTCCCGGATGCGTAGGAGTGTATGGATAACCTAAATTTCCCATAGCAATTATTTATAGTGGTTCGACAACTCAATAATATTGCAAATCGTTATTTGCTCTTTCCCGTCGGCTTCGTGCGAAACCAAAAATTCAATCCGATACTGGTCATTCACTCTGATTGAGGAAATACCTTCTTTATTTCCAGTCAGTACCTCGTACCCCAATGAATGTAACTGATAAAGAGCTTCGATACAACTTGCATCGTTAAGAATATCTATACGTTGCTTGTAGCGTTTAACTATTGTCGGTTGGTAACGGTGTTTTTTATCTTTACACTTTCCTTCGTAGTATAATTCCGATAGATACTCTTTTTGGAATTTTACAATCATTATTGCTGATTTTTACATTGCAAAGATAGTGCTTATTTTCAAAAATTCGCTAAAAAAGTGAATTTATTTTTGGCAGATATGTTAATTGGCATCCATATACCGTTGCATCATGGCCATAGCGTTCGGGTCGGCGTTCTGTTGTGCCGCCTGTTGCAACTGCGTAAGGGCTTCGGGGTCGATTTGACCGGCTGCGGCCTGTTCGTTGAAAGACTTGACCTCGGCGAGTAGTTTGTCGGCCCCCGGCAGCGAGCAGTTATTGAGGAATATTTCGAGCGGTATGCGGCCGCTTTCGAGCAGTTTCATCAATAGGTCGTCGGTCATTTGCCGGAATACGGGCGTATCGTTCGATTTTGCGGCCGTGAGGTTAAAATCTTCGATTTTCTGCGCCATTTCCGGCTCGTAGAATTTCGCCATCTCTCCGGCGGTTTTACCATTGGTGCCGATGTATCGACGGGTCGTGTAGTATTGCATGAGGACTTTAAGCAGTTTTTCGTCGCGTTCCTCGCAGAACATATTGTAATTCTCGAACAGCACGACGAAATTCATCATCGAGTTTTGTGCTTGCTGGGCGTAGAGACTCGACGGCGTATTGGCTCGCGGAACTTGCCCCTGTACCGCTCCGTTCAGTCCGCTGATTTGCTGCATGATGTTCATTTCCTGCGCGAACATTTCCCATGCTCCGATATTGGTGCCGTTCATGGATATTTGCTTCGGGAGTTTGTCGTAGGCCCCTTTTTTGATAAGAATGACGCCGTTCGTTTTGACGTATTCGCGTGCGAAATCCCGAATGTCCATATCGTCGGGTATGCACTCCTGCGGAACCATCAACAGCCCTTTTGCCGAGGCTCCGATGATGAAATCCAAAAGGGTCAATAGCCGGTTGATATAGCGCTGAATGTCTATTACGTCCGATAATACGGCTTTGAACCGTCCGTCGATTACGGGCATGGCCGCAAGCACGTAGGGGTGTTCTTCGTGTGCATAGGGACTTTCGGTCTCTTTGATGCAGTAGCCGTTCGGCGTAAGGTATTTCACCCGCCAATAATATTCGTACTGTTCACGGGCGTAGATGAGTTTCACTGTGTCTGGGGCGATCCCTGCGGCCATACCTTGCTCGATGCGCGAGGCGTTGATCGCTTCGACTTCTTGCATCGTGAGTTCGGTGTATATCTCCTCCGTTCCGTCGGCGTAGTCATGTATGTATAGTACCCAGCGGCCGAGGCGTTCCCACACCTCGATAACGCGGTATTTGCCGAGGTCGTTCGTGTATAGGAAATTCAGATTTTGAAGCCGTGAGGCGTGATTTTCATAGAGGTTTTCCAGCTTTGTATGGTCGTGGCAGATGCCATAAATTTCGCGTAATGCCTGCACGTCTTCACGGCATGTGGCGAAGTTGCGCACCAAATCGTCGAACGTGTAGTCGTGCAGCTCTCCGATGCGGCGGATGTCTGTCAGTCGCGGATCTTCGATGTCGGCATTGAAAAATAGCCGGTTGATGTTCACGAGGTCGATTTTTCCGTCCGTGCGGTTCTTGGTACTCCAATAGCCGTAGCGTACCTTCGCGCAGGCTATCCCCGTCAGACAGAGTTCCTCAACAACGTTGATGTCTATTTTTCGGATTCTGTTGAGCTGGTGGCACGCTTGCAGGGCGTTGGTCAGCATTTCTCCGAGCGGCTGGTCGTCGCGACTGCGGGCATATACGACCGTTTGCGTGGGCGACGAAAGGAGTTGTCCGTGAATATTACGGATATATTGCTGGATATAGTTGTGTTTGAGCGGCACTTTCCCGCTGCGGGAGATCAGCGCATCTTCGCGGATCGTCCGGTGCGGATGGTCGGGGTCGGGTACCGTGTCGCTCCATTGGTCGCCGTTCTTGTATCGCAGATTCCGGGAGTGCTCTTTGCGCAGGTAGTCCATTGCGTCCCAATCCCGCGCACAACACCACAGGAGCGTTAGATTGTCGTCGGCGTAGCGCATCGTGCCTTGCTCCCATTCGCGGCGTGTTCGAGCGACGCTTTTATCCGTTTGGGCCAACAGTTTCAACCGCCGGGTATCAATATTCCGTAACATGGTCGTCCTCGTTTAATGCGTTCATCATCGTTTCGTTCAATTCTTCTTGTAATCGGTCATAAGCTGCGGTATTGGGACGCGTATCGGCAAGTATCGCCCGCAGCTTGTTCACCGCCGTTTGGTGTGCCTTGAAAATTGCGATACGTTGCAGATTCCGTTGTACGGCAGGATCGGTGCGGTCGAGTGCCGGCCCCATGCGTTTATATTTGGCTTCGATATTCGTCAGACGGTCGCGGAGGGTGTAATACCGTTCGGCTGGATTTTCGGGGCGTGCCGTTCCATAGAAGCGATTTATTACGGGCAGATCGCGGCTGCTGATTTCTTCTCCGGTGAATAGCGCCTGCGAGGTGTGCACCATGTCTTTGATGAACTTACCCATTCCGCCGCCGTAATAGGTCAATACGTGTTCGACGTGCGAGGGGTTGTACTCGAAGATACCCCGCAGCAGCGGGTCGATTTCTCCGTTCTTGCGTAGTCCGGCCGGTGTGTTCTCATCGCCGCCGCCTAACCTGTTGATCCCTCGACAGAGGTAATAAATCGCTTTGTTTACGTTTCTCAGTCCCATTTCCGAGAGCGGATAGTTTGCCGTCGTCGAGTAGCTGCGGCGTCCGACAGGATAACCGAACGCATCCTCTCCGGCATACCAGATGTCGTACCACGGCGTCAAAGCCGTAGGAATCAGTACACGTGTCGCATCTCCTTTGGATGAGGGCGAAGCTACGGGCGAGAAGTCCTCATAGAGCATCGTAAGCATCATGCGTGCGGCATCTTCGGAGCCGAGTTTTCCTCGGTAAAGGTCATGCAAGGCAGTTCCTATGCCGAAGAAAGCCCGGAATCCCTGTGGAAGCGGAATCTTCAAGTAACCGCGCTTTCCCATGCCGGGGATGATGAGGTGGTTATGTCTTTCGTATTCCGTAACGGCCAGATCGCGGCCGTCGCCTCCGCTTCCGGCGAGGAAGAAATCAAGCAGCAGACTGTCGAGAAATCCAGCCGCCGTCAGCGTGGCAACAGCCTGTGCAAATCTTTTCCGGTTACGCATGGCGATTCGTGCGACCTGTGCCGCTCCCTGTACCGAAGCATTGAAAAAGACGTAGAACATGCCGAGCGGCCGGGTTGCCGTACCGCGACGGTTGAAATTCACCGTAACGTTTTTTGCATCGTCGATAGCCGTAAGGAGCGATTTTCCTTGTTCAAGCGATGTGGTGAAGGTCGCCAAACGGGATGTGTTTTCGGCAATGCGGGAGGCATTTTCCAGCGCGACGCCTATTGCTTGCATACCGCTTTTGCGGGCAGCATACGAGAGCCATACCCCGGCGCGTTCGCTGCGCTGCGTTGCTTTCAGCAGTTCACCTATACGCCCCGTGCGGAATGCAACGTAACGTTTGATCTCCTTTTCGGCCTCGGCGATGTCTTTACTATGTACGAACCCCGTTTCCCCGCCGTTTTCACGGAAATAGTCGTAAAGCGTGTCCATGACCCGTTCGCGGCCGAATTGCCGGATTAGTTCCTGCCGATCGGCGGTGTCGAGTACGTCGAGCGTCCCGGTTTCGGCGATGGTCAGCGGCTCGGCCTTGCCTCGCAGTTCGCGGGTGATTGCGGCCATACTTGCAGGGATGTTACGCACGAATCCTTCGAGATTCCCGCCTTTGTCGATGGCGTGTACCAGCGCGGCGTGCTGCACGTCGCGCAGGAAATTCGCTGCGACAAACGCCGGATTTCGGGAGGTAAAAGCTCTTGCCAGCCAGCGTGTCGCGTTCCCGACCGTATCATCCAGCCATTTTGGAATCGCCAGCCGGTTATACTGGTTGATCGCGTTCGCCACGGCGGGATCGGCGAAGGTTATCACATAACGGATACCGTTCACGTAACATTCCACATTGCGCTGTCGTTCGTAAGAATGTCCCAAGTGTCCTTCGTGCTCGAAACGACTGCCCGATTCGGCTTCGCGGACAATGTTGAACCGTTCGGTCTCCTCGATACGGTTATACAGGTAGTCGGCCAGTTCATCATCGTGTGCTTGAAGTGCCGCGTTCATCTCCTTTTTCAGCCGGGCGATCTCCTTACGTGCCGCCTTCGATAGTTCGATGTCCTCGACGGCGGGGTCTATGGTCGTCGTAACCCATCTGTTGCCGATGCCTTTTGCCAACCAGACCTTATCGACGCGGAACAAGTCTTCCGAATTGCGGCTGTTGTTCTGCACCAACCGTAAGGCCGACTGCCTCGCCCTGTTGGTTTTGGCGGCGATGATCGCTCCGATACCGATATTCACCATTTGAGCGATCGGATTGCGGGGCTTTGCGATACGTCCTTCGGCTTCGTGCAGCACTTTCCGTAAGGGGCGCGGCCCCGCACTGTCGTCGATGAAGTCGTACACGTCGGCCGCATCGAAAGCCACCGGCTCGCCTTTCTGGTCGCGGTAGTTGTAATCATAATCCCGTAAGGGTACATAGTAGTCCCAGCCGTGCCCCTTTATCAACTTGCGGTGTTCGGGGGCTAACATTCCGTCCTCGACGAGGATTTCCAGCACGCGGTCGTTAGCCGCATTGATTCGCTGCCATAATCGCTGTGTCGGAATCTCTCCGGCCCGGCGGCGGAAATCTGCGACGATACTTCGGGCCAGCGTTTCGTTCCACGCATCGCGCGGGTCGAGGGATAGGGCCGCAATCCCCGTTGCCTGCCGTTCGAGCGACGATTCGGCCGTGATGTAGTCGATGATGTGTGTTTCCGTCATGCCTGTTTCACGGGCTATGGCTGCGATTTGGTCGAGTATGGGGTCTAAATACTCTTTCGTGTATTTGTCGATTGCGACTTTGGCGATGCTTGTCAAGTGGTTCAAATGTTTGTGTATGTCCGTGAGGTCGTCGATGCTGCCTCCGCGCCGCACGACTTCTTCCTGTAATCTTTCGACGGGTAAAGTGCTATCTATGAACCGGAGTTGCTGACGGCTTTTCCAATTCCGCTTGTCGTAAATCACAGTCGGTTCGATTCCGGCCGGCGGAGCCATTTCGGGCTGTGCCCGTTTCTTTTTAAGCAATTCTTCGACATACTCGCTCGCATATTTGAAATTCTCCGGTAGAGGTCGTTCGCTTTTCATCGTGCGTCGCCGCAACGGAGTGCGGTAGTTGTCGGAGAGGACGAAATCGAGGTGTTTGCGCATGGAGCGCACGATTTGCTCTTTCGTCTCTTGGGGTAAGGTTTTCACCAGTTCGTCGATGATGCTGCGATAGCTTTCTTGATCGGTGAGCTTTTGGAGGTCGAATAATGCGAGGTATTTGCGCATGGCCTTCAAACGATCATTGCCCATGCGGTCAATGATGGCTCGGCCCATGTCATCAAGCAGTCCATATACACGCATAGCGAAGTCATCGGCATTATGTTCGCCGAGTAAAACTCCGGTGATATGATGCTCGCGGATGTAGCGTTCGATGCTATACCGTTCGATATTTTCAGGTGTAGCGTCGTCGAATATCGCACGGTAACGCACGTTTTCAGAACGACCGAAAAGCTGTTTACGGATGCGTCGTTCGGTCGCTGTTGCGGCGACGGCTTCGGCGGCCGTGCGTGTTTTTTGCAGGCGGTGTTTCGACAACCACAACAAATAAGCGATGTCGCGGTCGCCGATACGCAGCGGAAGTCGCAATATGTCGCGTAGCAGCGAGCGGATACGGCCGATGATCCGGGCAAAGCGGCTCGGCGTGATGTCGCCTTCCGCCAAATGTGCGAGGTATTCTTCCGTTGCCAGACGGCGGGTATTTGCCTGGCGGTGCTTGGCGCCGGAGGATTGGTGCTCCTGCTCGCGGGCAATGTCGGCCACACGGCTGCGCCCTTCGGTATCGAGACCATTGTAAACCTTATCGAGAAAGTCGCCGAAACGGTCGCCCATCAGCGAGCGTAAGCCCATGTGTCCGACAATTTCATGCAATACGGTCGCTTCGGCATCGGCGAGTGTCGTAATATTGGGCAGGACAATGAACGTTTGTCCCGTTTGCGGGTCGTAAAAACCTTTTGAGTGTCGTTTACGACGTTGCACGAGCGGGTCGGAATCGGTAATTGCATCGAGGTCGTCGATAATCTCGACCGGAGTGTTCAGCGTGCGGGCGATCCGGCGAACGCGGCGAGCCAACTCCGCATCGCTTGCCGGGGCGTCGGAACCGAACGGATTGCCACCGTCGCGGAAGCGGAGGCCGTTTCCTGCATTGTCGTCAATCAATTCGTCAGGGTCGATGTCTATGGTTGCGGTTCCGGACTTGTCGGTTTCCTCCTGTGCTTCGATCGCTGCCAGTTCCACTTTCATCTGCTCTTCCAGCTCGGCGATGCGTTCTTCTGCCGCCTCCAACTCTGCTTGTTTGGGAAATCCATTGCCGACCTGCGTCTGTAAATATTCGATGGCTTGTTGTGCCGTTTCCATTCCGAGCTGCCGCTTCTGTATTTCGGCGTCGTACTCCTCACCGGAGAGCACTTTTTCGACTTGGCTGATGACGTTAATCATCTTAGCTCCGGCTTCGCCTTGCAGGTCGCGCCATTCGTTGCATTGGTAATAAATCGTGCGGTTGATGCGCTCCTTTTCATTGGAAAGGTAATTCCGTCGTAAAACAATTATAATGTCGAACTCTTTGCCGTTGATTCCGATGCGGAGTGTCATGTCCGATTGTGTACGGTCGGGTGATTGGCGGAGGGCATCCGCTTCGGCTTCGATGCGTTTCGAGAGCGGAACGAACAGGTCTTCGATTTTTTCCGGCTCGGAGGCTTTGAGTTTTCCCACTTCCACCGATACCACTTTATCGTCCGGAAACAGGCTTCGCAGGAAATCTTTTTTCTTACGGATTTGAGCAATTATTTGCGGGGTTGTTTGAAGGACGTTTTGCAGTCGTTTGAGTTCATGTGCGACGTATATTTGATGTTGATTGTAGTAGTCGCGTGCGTTTCTCAGCTTGCGTAGTTTATTCTGTTCGAGCGACAGGGCGAGCGCCGCAGCGCTGCCGGAGAGTGAGGCCATCATCTGCCCGAAATTCGTGCTGTCGCTGCTGTCGGTTTCGGGTTCTTCGAGCGAGCGTTCCGTAACCTCGCCCTTCATTGCCTGCTTAATGAACGATTCCTTGATTTTCAGCCGTTGGTAGCCCGTAACATCAAGCGTTTGTTTTACTCCGAGGCGCAGAATACGCACGGGTTTGTCCATTTGCAGGTGCAGATTGCCCTGCCGCACAATGCGGCCGATGCGTTGCAGGTAGTCCATAGGACGTATGGGTACGTCCAGATTGACGAGCATGTGCAGACGCTCCTGCATATTTACTCCGATACCTAATTTCTCGGTCGTGCCGAGTACGATCCGTACTTCGCCGTTGTTTATTTGCTTGTAGAGCGCCTCGCGTTTCGCGTCCGTTATGTAGTCGTGGATGATAGCGACCTGCTGGGCCGGTATGCCGGCGTCGATGAATTTACGCTTCATATCCACGAAAAGATTGAAGCTGTGGTCGCGGCTTTGGTAGGCGTCGCAGAAAACAGCAACGGTGCCGTTGTAATCGGCCGTTGCTTTCAAATCTTCTACGACTTCGCGCACGGCATGATTGACTTTGCTGTTGGGATCGTCCGGTAGAGCGGGATTAACCAGCCGCACGTCGATTGCCGCACGTTTGGCCAGTCCGAACATGACCAGCGGGATATGGGAGTTACGACGTTTTTCCTTACCGGACATAGCGTCGTATTGAGTCAGTATTTCCCGTATGCTGCGCATGATTGCCCGCAGCGCAGGCGTTTGGTCGAGCAGTATATCCTTCGGTTTGCCTCCCTCAATGCGCGGCGTTCCTACACCTTCGCGCAGATCCGGTACATCCTCCGTGAGTACGGTGTGCGCGACTTTCTTCCAGATCGCCAGCAGTTCCGGCACGTTGGAGTAACTGGCGAAGCGTTCGACTACGCGGAATTTGCCGTTTGTGGCAAACTCGGCCGATTCCTCGATATTTCCGAAATTGTTCGCAAAGGAATCGAAATCGGCGATCTCGTACTGTTCAAGTTCGTGTTTGGGCAGCAGATAGCGCAGGAACGTCCACATCTCGGCCATTGTATTGGATATGGGTGTTCCGGTGGCGAATACGACGTTTTTGTTCTGTTTATTTGCCAGAATATAAGATGTTTTCAGCCTCATGCTCTGCGCCCGTTGCGACGCCGCAGGGTCTATACCTTTGATATTTTGCAGGTTGGTGGTAAAACCGAGCTTCTTGTAGGCATGTGCTTCATCTACCAGCAAAGCGTCGATTCCCAACTGTTCAAAGGTCATCGTCTCGTCCGTGCGGCGGTCGAGCAGACGTAATGCACGAGTACGGGCCTGTGCTTTGAGTTTTTCTTCCTCTTTGACTGTTTTATCCGTTATTTTCTTGTTTTCCAGTCCTTCGATCTGTTTCTTGATTGCATAAGCCTGCCGTTTGGCATTGTCCGGAGAATTGGCTTCGATTTCTTCGAGCTGTTGCATCTTCTCTGCGATCAGCGTGTCGATATATTCATTGACACGCTCCGGGGCATCCGGTATGGCATCCAGATAGCTGTGATAGAGTACGACAATATCCCAATCGTTATAGGCGATCTTTGCGAATAATTCCTGCCGCTGCGATGCCGTGAGGTCTTTTTCGGACGGAACGAGGACACGGGCGGCCGGATAGAGGGATTTTATTTCGGAGGCGAATTGGTTGAATGTCGAGCGTTGTACGACGATGCACGGCTTCTGGGCGATACCGAGCCGCCGCATCTCCATTGCCGTAGTTATGAGGGTCAGGGTTTTTCCCGTGCCGACTTCGTGTGCCAGCAGCGTTGCTCCTTGCAAACCTCGCATGACACCGATTTTCTGATGCTCGCGCGGCTTCTTCGTGTGTGTGGCGTTGGGAAAATAATCGAACGATGAAACGTCGATTTGTCTTTCGACGGTGCTGTTGAAGGTTCTGTTATATATTTCGACGAGCTTATCGGTCGTTGTTTTATCTTGTCCTTTAATCCATTGTTCGAATCGTTCTTCCAGCTCGGTCTGTTTCATGGCGGCCTGCGTCATCGCTTCGGGGTCTTTGACACGCTTTTCTTTCTGAGCCAAAGGGTCGTATTCGCTGCGACTGATGTAGGTCTGCGTCTTGTTCATCCGGTCGAGTGCGAGTTTGCTCCCCGGCGCTTGCGGAATCCCCATATTGGTATCGACCGTATTCCCTTCGTTCGAGATTTTGGCGATATACTTGTTGGCCGATGTTTTGGCGATATGGGCCGTTACGTTGAACGTCTCTTTGAAAAACTGTTCGTATAGGGCGATGGGTATCCATGTGCTGCCGAGCGATACTTTAATCAGCGGCAGCGGAATATCCATCGGAATAATTTTCACGAGCGCACGGATGTTGGCGTCGAACTGTCCGTTTTCATTGGCTTGCTCGGCCTGTTCGAGTTTCTCGCGGACATTTCCCGAGAGGTATTCGTTGCGCTCCTCATAAAGACCCGTTACCGGATTGACATAGATAAGTTCCTGTGCGAGCAGTTCTTTTTCTGTATCCTCTTGTGGTATGTGGAGCAATTCTGCGATATAGGGCATATCGAGCCGTCCGTAGCGGTAGAGCGATACGGCGATCGCGTCTTTCGGCGTGTCGGCTTTCAGTTCGCGTGTCGGTTCCAGCATCCGGCGAAAGAAGATGTCCGACCTTTGGATGTCATGTCGTTTCTTTCCGTCGGGAGTTACGATTTCCTTGTCGTTTTCGATGGCTGCGATGGAGGGAAAATCCACGTCGTCGCGCAGGAATGAAATACGCGTGTTTCTTGATAATGTCCCGTAACGACGGGTGAAGGTAGCGTAGGCGTCGTTAAGCTCGGCTCGCAGTTGCTCGATGTTCGGCAGATCATTGCGTTCGGCATCGAGCAGCTCTGTGATCGCACTTTTCAGCCGCAGGTAATCGCCTAACGCTTCGACTTTACTGCGGTTGCGGATTTTCAACGAGTTCCAGTCGGCGGGTACGGCTTGTCCGAACCGCACGATATATGGTTTTCCGTCGATGATCGTAAGTCCTCTCTCTTTTGTACTGTTGGGGGCCTCGACCGCTTGCGGTATTCGCTCCGTTGCGGGTGCCGGGGCCGATGTGTAGATATTTTCGGGGAGTGCGGATATGAAACTGTCGAGCGTGCGGGACTGGTCTATGTCGCTTGTGGGGACGCAGCGCTGTTCTGTGGGGCGTATTTCCACGCCACTTTCGAATCCGAAGCGCATCTGGCCGGCCATGAACTGCGGATTGTCGTGAAAATACTTGTTATAGTTCATGTGTGCCGTTGCTGCTTCGGTCTTTACCTTCCCGTTCGACAGTTTGATAATTCGTTCGTAGGGCGCCTCGCGTTCCGTAATGGTCGATTGCATATTTACGGCATAGGGTGCCGGCCCGGCTTCGTCGCGTTTGCGGACGATAATGATGTCGGCCGAGGTTTCGGTGCCGGCCGTATTTTTGAATGTACCGGTATTCAGACGGACTGCCCCGATGAAGTCTGCATTACCGTCGTTTACGACCCAATTCCGCAAATTTGCACTCCGATCGAGCGTTGCTGTCGAGGTAATGAATACGCCCAATCCGCCGGGTTTGAGCTTCCGGATGCTTTTGGCGATGAAATAGTCGTGAATCTCGAAACGTGAGGATAAATCGCGGTCGAACGTATCGTGTACTTTGAACGTTCCGAACGGTACATTGCTGATCACCAGCGAATAGCTGTTGTTAGGTATGCGCTGCTGCTCGAAACCTTCGATGTGGATATGCGCTTCGGGATAGAGCGCACGAAGGATGTGGCCGGACAGATCGTCGAGTTCGATTCCTGTCAAATCCGATTTCGACCGTATCGAAAGAGGCATCAGACCGAAAAAATGTCCGATGCCGGCCGATGGTTCGAGGATGCGGCCACCGTCGAATCCGAGGCGTTCCACCATATCCCATATCGACGATATGACTTCGGGTGGAGTATAAAATGCGGTGGTTGTGGATGCGCGTGCCGCTTCGTATTCATCGGCTGTCAGTAGTTCGCGCAGTTCGTTGTGGTAGGGATGGGCTATTTTGAAGATTGCTGGAATACCGCCCCAGCCGGAGAATTGCTCCAATACAGCTTTTTCTTCCGGGGTGGCTTCGCGGCCTTCGGCTTCGATTTCTTTAATGAGCCGGATTGCGGCGAGATTGGCTTTGATCTTGCCAACCTCGCCTCTCGGAGCGAGGTCGTGTCCTCGTTCGATTACATGGTTTTTGTACGAGGTGTTTTTTGCGACTTCGCTTTCTCCACCTTTTTCAACGTGGCGATGATCTCCCGCATCATTTTTTCGCTGATGGGTATTTGTTCCGGCTCCTCCGGACAGTAACACGGTCGGAGGAGTTGATAGTAATACTCGTCCACTACTACCGGATCTTCGTCCCGTTCGAGTGCTGCCTGCCGCCACCGCATCGCCCGTGTTACGGTCTGGTCTATCGAATCGAGCAATTCCGCCGGATTCTCCCGATACTGTTGCAACAGGCTTCTCGGCTGATAAAATGCCAGTTCCCAAAGCGCCGTCTTTGCGGCTTCCGTCTCCATAAGCGGGATAGTCTTTCTCGCTACTGTTTTCCCGTCGTTCATCGTTTCGTGTATTTTGATTCTCTTGTAATATATGGTCGAGCGTCTTGGCCGCTGTTATGTTGTCAAGATAAGCATTTAATTCTTTTTTTGCAAGTTCGGCCAGCTCGCCGACGGTAATATCTGCCGGGGCATAACGATTGTGTCCATTGGGTAAAAAGGTTTGTTCTTTGTTTCGCAGTCGCCATAATATTGGCTCTCCGAAGCCCATAATATCTTTTATTTTCAAGTTATTAGAATACCCGTATCGGTTGTCGTAGCTTTGTGGTGCGACGGGTACACTGACATAAATGCCCAAATCCGTTTCGGGTGCCCAAAGTGTAAACGAGCCGTCGCCGCCGGCCGGTGCTATATTGGTCTGGGCATAGATGGTTTTACCCTTGCGATCCGTTTCGTGCTCCCAGCCCAATTCATCGGCGAAAGCACGGCTGAATCGCTCCAAATCCTTGCGGAAGTTCTTTTCGGGGCGTAGATTGCCAGTCTCGTTTGTGTCTTTCTCGACAGCCCCCGTCATGTCGTATATTCCTGCCAATCGGTATTGTGCTCCCGTTCCTGTCGGCTGGGATGTTTTCTCGGCCTTGTCGAGATCGGCCATGTCGAACGCCTCCACCTGCTCGTAGCTGTCCATTTGCGCGGCATATTCCTCCATGCCGGGCATTTGGCGGGCGGCGGTGTAAATAGGTTTCAGATAGGGGCGGATCACGTCGCCCAGATCGGCGATCATCCGGCGGGAGAAGTCGGCGAATCGACGCGCTCCGGCCTCAACATGGTAAGCGGCCATTTGTGCACCTATGGAGAGTATTTCGGGGTCGAAGCCGGCGTTGAGTTGTCCGAGTTTCTCGCGCATCCGTCGTTTCAGTTCCTCGTATTGCTCAGTCGTTACCAATTTGTTCTGCGCCCCGTATTCGGGAGCTGTGCCGGCCGATGAAGCGGAATCGTCGGCTGTTTCCGATTGTTGTTTTTCCGCTGTCTGTCGGGCGTGTACCTCCTCTAATTCCGCATAGATGCTGTGTTGGAGCGGAAATACGGGTTTTCCTTCTTCTTGTTCTGCTGCCTTATTGATTTCCACCACTAACCGGATAGCGGCGTCTGCACTTTGTTCAGCCAATTTACGGATATGGTCGATGAATCGTTCGCGGGCTTCGTCATTTTGAACGATACTTTGTTTTTTATATCCCAGTCCCTCACGGGCCCTTGCCGAATAAAAACGGTACATATTATATGCCTTCGGAGAGTATGAATCTACCGGAACCAATGCCGCTTTATCAAATAGCGGATGTTGGATGGCGGGCTGTTCTTCCGATGTCGGGCGGGTGGCGTCGGATGTTGGTGCTGTCCCCCGAAATGCCTCGGCGTCTTCCGGGGTGTCGAATAGAAAACTGCGAGTGAAGGAGCTGTAATATCCGTCGTGTTCTTTGGCCCTCTTTTTCAAACTTTGAAATGCATTTCGTTCGATCCGTTCTGCCAATTTGACAGAGTAAAGAGTAGCGCCGGTCTTGGAGTGGCGGGTTTGTTCCGTAGGGCTGAAAAGTCCGGTTTCGGCCGATGTGTCGGATGTCGCGGTTTTCGTTCGATGCTGACTTTCGGCAAGGGTTGCCAGCTCCGCATGGATGCTGTGGCGAGGCGTAAGGATCGGTTTGCCCGCATATTTTTGAGCCGCAGCGTTGGCTTCCGCAACCAACTTGATTGCGGCGCGAACGTCTTTCTTGGCCAGCCGCCGCACGTCGCGGATGAATCCGGCTTTGATAAGGTCATTGTTCAGCACGCTGAAAACCTTATCGGGAAACGACGCGACGGCATGATGCAGGTATCTGTCGTATTCTTGGGTAATTGCAGGCGGAAACGTATCCTCGGCCGATGTGCTGTTTTGCGGGATTTCCTTTTGCCGTTCTTCTCGGAGCGGTAAAGTCCCCTGCGCATGATAAGCCTCCACCGCCTCGGCAATAACTTTGCTTTTCGAGGCTTCGGTACGGGCGATACGTTCCTGCAAACGGCCTATTTCCGCTTGCAGGGGAGCTAAAATGTCGTTGAGATTACGGTCGGAGAAATCGCGCGGCACGTCGAACAGATCGCCGTCGGAAGGTTCGTGAGACGGCCCGAACAACGTTGTTTGGTTATCCTCTTCGTAAGCGGTTCCGATATTGCGTTTTTCGGCAGCATAGCGGGTGCGAAGCGTGTGCAGTTCGGCCCTGTATTGGTCGAGACGGGCTTCGATCTCGGCGGCGGTCTCGGCCGCTATTCGTCGTTCGTCGTCGGTGAGGGGGCCGGATATTGCGTCCAGTCCGCCTCCATGTCGAACTGCGGCCGACCCGCCGCCCTGTTGTCCGAGATACGCATCATCACCTGCTGGGGCGTTACGTTGTTCTCCATCGACAGTCTCGCTACGATCGTTGCCAGTCGCTCCAAACGCTGAGGTGTCAATCCCGTTTCCGTTTTCGGTTTCGTCGTCATAATTTGCTGGATTGGGAGGTGCTGTCTCTGTCGCTTCAAAGTTAGTGTTTTTTGAAGATTCGGACGCATCCTCAATGAATAAATTATCTATTTCTGCCCATTGATCCTGCGACGTCTGTCCGGCCCATTGTGCGAAGGCGTCGTCATATAATAATTCCGTGCGGACGCGCTCCTGTTCGGCTTCATACTCCTGCATCCGGGCGTAATCCTCTTCGTCCATATCGTCGTATGGATTCGGAGTGTCGTTGTGCAACCTTACGGCAGCGTTGTAAGCCTGTCGTGGCGAATGTATTCGGGAGAGTACTTCCAGCACGGCATCTTTGATCGTCTTGTCGTCCATGTCCCAATGTGCCTGCTCCGTATTCCCGCCGCCGTATTGGAAATAAAGCCGCTCGGCGTATTGTTCGGGAGTGATACCGTCCGAAGATAGGATGCTGAACCGCGAGCGGCGTTCGTTTTCATTGCCCGTAAATCCGAGTTCTCGGGCCAACCCCCGACGATTGCCGCTGTCTTTCCATGCGAACCTCAACCCGCTGGCGATGTCGCGCAGGATCACGTCCTCGATAGATACGAAATCACCTAACTCGGCCGCAGATTGGGTGTAGGGTGTCGTTCGCTCTTTGCGGATTCGGGGTATTTCTGTGCGGGCGGGTGCCGCCGGGGGCGGCACGGCCGGGACCGGTGTCGGGTGCTCTTCAACGGGAACCGTTGCCGTGGCGTGCTGCTGTAAAAACTGCAAGGCGTCCGAATACATTTGCCGTTGTCCGGCATCGGCCGCTCCGTCGAGCATACGTTGTATGATTCGTTGTGCATCCTGCTCTCCTGCGGCTGCCCGAATCGCCTCGGCGAGTTGCCGGGCGATCGGTTCATTGTTCGTCGTGTCGGTATCCGTGGCTTCATTGTGCTGCGCAGGTGCGATGGCGGTGGTCGTTTCGGTCGGTGGTGGTGCCTCGGATTTCGGGGTGAGCGCATGGGCCGGTGTAAGGACGAATTGTCCGGTATCCAACTGTACGACGTAACTGCCGCCTTGCTTCCCTGTGATGCGCCCTTGTACCCCGTCTGCGGTAATTACTTCGTCGCCGTTGGCGTATTGTACGGCTTCGGGGGTAACGATTCGTGCGACTTCCTCTGGGGCAATGCCCGCTTCGGTGCCGGTTTCCATGTCGTATTGTTCCTGCTTGGCCCGATTCTCAGCTTCGGCCTGCTGTTCGATGATTTGAGCCTGCCGTGCTGAAAATTCCGCCAGCGGCGTTCGTTCGATATGTTCGAGTTCCGTCCGGTCGATCTGTCCGGGCTGGCCGGTTTCGGGGTCGAGGACGAATAAGGTTCCGTCCGTAGCCGCTTCGTCGGTGTCGCCCGAAAGTACGACATAGGTTTTCCCGTCCGCACGTCGGGCCGTTATGATTTCTTCGGTCGCCGTTTTGCCGTCAAGTCCTTTGTAGGCCCACCGCTCGGCGGTTTGTACGGCGGTATGGAGCGCTTCGCCCTCGGCATCGCCCGTCTCCATGCCGTCGAGAATCTGTCGTTGGAGTCGGAAGCGGGCATAGTCGGCGGCATGTGCGGCGTCCATTTTCCCGATATTGGCCGCCTGCCAGTCGATCGCGGCCATCGCCTGCGCCTGCTGGCTCATCGTCGGCTTGTGCATCGCTTCGAAAACCTGTTTGCGCAGTTCTTCATTTTCGATTTTGGCGAGCGCTTTTTTCTCCTCGGTTTGCAGGACGTGTGTTTTGTGGACGTATGCTGCGACGTTCGGCAGTTCCAACGCAGAGAACCCCGCTCCCATGAGCGACGTGGTGAGAAACGTCGTCCAAAGGTTTTCACCCGAAAGATTCTCCCGCCATTGTTCGTGCTCTCCGGTCAGAAGGGGCGACAGGATGCCTCCGGCGACCTCTTCCAACCATTCATCGACCGGGCCGTTCCATAGAGTTCGATTACGGAAGTCGGTAAGATACCTGCTCCGAGAATATCCCGGCAATAGCTTGTCGAACGACAGTTTTACGCCCATACGCCGGCCGAGCTGCTCGACTGGCCATTTCAGTACTTTCTGTACGCCTTTGCCGAGTTCTCCGCCGATATGCTCGGTAAACACGTCTGTAAACGAATCGGCGGCCGCCTTATACATGAGTTCGTACTTCGGCACGGGATGTTCTGTAACCGTCCCGTTTTCTGCCACTGTGTATTGTTGTTGCGCCCGCTGGTGGTAGTTGGTGTAGGTTCCGGCCTGTAAAGGCGTCATAGCGGCTGCGCTGACGGTATATTCACCCAATTTACGCAGGCCCCGCCCTACAAGGTTTTTCGCTTCTTTTTTGATAAGGGCACGTCCGACGGTTTTTGCGGCTCCGCTGCCCAAACCGCTCGTTGTGGCAAAGCCGGCCATGTAGGGCAGCGATGCCGCGACGCCGCTGCCGACTTTCGCGCCGGTGGTGGGGCCGCCTCGCCGGGCGATATACTCGTTTATTAACCCTGATGTGCGGAACAATTCGACTATATCTTTTTCGGTCGGGGTCAGCCGTTCGCTTCGGGCCGCTTTTTTCAGCGCCCGTGTCGTTACGATGTTTTCGGCCAGCTCGCGGGTTCCGAGCGAGGCAAAGTCCGCCAACGTCTGCCAGTCGAAAATTTCACGTGTAAGTCCCGATGTGCCGTCTCCGGCCTGTTTGTCCTTTTCTGTTTTCTGATTGAGGATTTTCAAGGCCCGCTCTGCGGCCTGCATGAGCTGCGTATCTTCACCGCCGAGAGCCGACGGGCTGCGTAGCATTTGCGATTTTGCATAAGAAGCCCATGCCTGTTGCCACAAGGACGCATTGTCCGTACCCTTATCCATGCGTGCCAACGTCTCCTGTCGTCGGGCGTCGGCTCGTTGGCGGGCACGGTCGTAGATCGCTTCGATATGTTCCGTGAGGCCCTCTTTGATTTGCCGCTCGTAATCCTCTTCGGACATGTTCGGAGCCGGTTTTGGAAGTGCATACGATGCAGATATATCGGGTGCTTCGCCCGATTCGGATTCGGCGGTCAGAGCGGATGGTACCGAGGCGTCGGCTCCACGTCTGCGGGTCTTTTGTAGGCCGGATATGGCGTTGAGCTGCCGAAGCTGTTCGGGGGTGAGTTCGGGAAGTGAGTTATTCATAATTCAGATAGTAATCCATGATCTGTTGGTCGGAGAAACCGGCTTCGCGCATCTGTTCGGCCTGTCCTGTTTCAAGCAGATTCAGTGTTTCGGGGGAGTATGGCCCGGTAATATAGCGTTTCGGCTGCCGGAACAGCAGCCCTATATCGGCGGGTGGTTTCGAGGGCTCCTGTTCGCCCGTGAGTTTCAGATAAACTGTGCGTAAAAGCTGTGCTTTCTGTGCCGGTTTGAGCTTGCCATACGAGAACTGCGGGACTTTTTCGCCTGTGTAGGCCGGTTTCTTGGTCGGGCTTCCATCTTCGGGAATGATGCCCATATCACGGCCTTTCTCGTAAAGCAGACTTTCCTGTGCCGGCGAGAGGCTTACGACGGTCTTTTCGTCGCGGTCGAGAAACTGGACGACGGCTTTGTCGGCGGCTGCGGCTGCGCGTGCGCTGGCGGTTGAAGCCGACG
>ULOT01033322.1_pt1 | contig 23874 bp, 20 predicted proteins | sample 1952811 | NCBI WGS metagenome assembly ULOT01 (sample SAMEA4835609, study PRJEB28245) | human gut metagenome | biome: gut microbiome; material: fecal sample | place: Denmark | collected 2008
TATCAAATAGTTTTTACATTTGCCGGAAAAAGCGTTATAATACGACACGATAAAAAAATGTGAGGTGATGAAAGTGTTTTTTGAAAAAGCAAAAGCGAAAAATGCAAGAGTCCAGATGTCGGAGGCTTTTATCACGAGTGTATTTTTGGCACTTTCCGGCGGATTTCAGGATGCATATACTTATTTTACAAGGGATGAAGTATTCTCGAATGCACAGACGGGAAACGTGGTACTGATGAGCCAGCATTTTATGCTGGGTGAATGGCAGAGAGGGCTGCATTATCTGATACCGCTGCTCGCATTTGCCGGAGGCGTTTTCTTTGCAGACTGTGTACAGGGAAAGTTTAAATATGCCAACCGTCTTCATTGGAGGCAGGGGATATTATTGTTGGAGATCCTGATTTTATTTGGTGTCGGATTTATTCCGCAGGATTATAATATGCTTGCGACAACATTAGTGTCGTTCTCCTGTGCGATGCAGGTGCAGTCATTCCGCAAAGTTGGCGGATATTCTTATGCGAGTACGATGTGTATCGGAAACTTAAGAAGCGGCACGGCAGCGCTGTCAGCATACATGAGGGACAGACGCCCGGAGCAGATCCGGCAGGCGATGTATTATTTTGGGATTATCCTGTTTTTTGCAGTGGGAGCAGGAATCGGTGGAAATCTGTCTATGCGGCTTGGATTTAAGGCAATCTGGTTTTCAAGTGCTGTTCTGGCAGTCAGCTTTTTGTTAATGTTTATAGAAGAAAAGGAAAAATCATTATGTTAAACCAGTTTTCAAGAACGGAGTTATTATTGGGAAAAGAGGCGATGGAGAAACTCGGACATTCCAGAGTGGCTGTCTTTGGTGTCGGCGGTGTCGGAGGCTATGTCTGCGAAGCACTTGTGCGGAGTGGTGTGGGAGCGTTTGATCTGATCGATGATGACAAAGTATGTCTGACAAACTTAAACCGCCAGATCATTGCGACAAGAAAGACGGTAGGAAAGTATAAGGCAGAGGTGATGCGTGACCGCATCCTGGAAATCAATCCGGAAGCAGATGTACGGATCCATAAGTGCTTTTTCCTGCCGGAGAATGCGGATGATTTTCCGTTTGGCGAATATGATTATATTGTGGATGCGGTGGATACCGTAACTGCAAAAATCGAGCTTGTCATGAAGGCGAAGGAAAAGGATATCCCGATCATCAGCAGCATGGGGGCGGGAAATAAGCTTGACGGAAGCCAGTTTAAGGTGGCAGATATTTATAAGACAAAAGTCTGCCCGCTTGCAAAAGTAATGCGCCGCGAACTGAAAAAGCGCGGAGTGAAGAAGTTGAAAGTTGTGTATTCCGAAGAGATTCCAACAAGACCGATCGAGGATATGGCCATCAGCTGCAGGACAAACTGTATCTGTCCGCCGGGAGCAGAGCACAAGTGTACAGAGCGGCGTGACATTCCGGGAAGTGTGGCATTTGTTCCTTCCGTGGCAGGGCTGATCATTGCTGGGGAAGTGGTAAAAGATTTGATACGGAAATAAGGTGTATCACACCAGCTGGATAAATATATAGACAAATAGAACCTATATAAGTTATAATGTTGTGCAGTGCTGTAAAACAATAAAATGAAAAACGAGGGAAAGATATGTTTATAATTCAGTTTATCAGAGGTTTCTGTATGGCATTAGCAGACAGTGTTCCGGGTGTATCCGGAGGCACAATTGCATTTTTACTTGGATTTTATGATAAGTTTATCGATTCAATTGATGATCTGCTGACCGGAACAAAAGAGGAGAGAAAAGACGCATTTGTTTTCCTGATCAAACTTGGAATAGGATGGATCAGTGGATTTGTGATCGCAGTACTGATCCTGACAAGTGTATTTGAATCACATATTTATTATATAAGCTCCCTGTTTATCGGATTTATTATTTTTGCGATCCCGATCGTGATAAAAGAGGAGAAAAAATGTCTTGGAACCAATAAAAAGGCGATACCGTTTGTACTGCTTGGAATTGCGGTTGTATGTGCCATCACATATTTTAATCCGGTTTCCGGTGGAAATGACGGAGTGAATCTGGATCATCTGACACCGGGTCTTGCGGTGTTTGTGTTTTTTGCAGGAGTGATCGCTATTTCAGCCATGGTGCTTCCTGGAATTTCCGGATCCACCCTGCTTTTGATCTTTGGATTATATCTTCCGATCATCACTGCAATCAAGGATATGCTGCATTTGGATTTCTCGAGTTTCTGGACGGTAGTTATTTTTGGGTGCGGTGTTTTAGTCGGTATTTTCAGTGTAGTAAAGCTGATCCGCAGGGCATTGGAAAAGTACAGGGCACAGACGATTTATCTGATCATCGGACTGATGCTCGGCTCCATCTTCGCTGTTGTTATGGGACCGACTACTCTGGATACTCCGCAGCCGGCTATGGGAATCCATGATTTTAGTATTCTTTTCTTTTTGATTGGCGGTGCAGTTATTTTAGGACTGCAGAAGATGAAGGATATTAAACAATAATCGGAGTAGAAGACGATGGTTTGAAAAAGACGCACAGGATAGTGCGGATAAGCATTGGATAAAACAGCATAATAGGGACAGAAGGAAACCGGCGCAAGTATTTGTGCCGGTTTCTGTATTGTCTTAAGAACGAAAGGAATTTTAATGGGAGAACAGGAAATGGGAAAGTTATTGGTGTACCTGAAAGCTTATAAAAAAGAAAGCGTGTTAGGACCGCTTTTTAAATTGCTCGAAGCGTCTTTTGAGCTGATCGTGCCTCTTGTTATGGCGGCGATCATCGATCATGGAGTAGCAGACGGAGATAAACCATACATTATGAAAATGTGTCTGGTACTTGTGCTGCTTGCAGTGATCGGATTGACGTGTTCTATCACGGCACAGTATTTTGCAGCAAAGGCAGCGGTCGGTTTTTCCACAGGACTGCGCCACGCACTTTTTGAGCATATTCAGAAATTATCATTTTCGGAGATGGATACTGTGGGAACATCCACACTGATCACGAGAATGACAAGTGATATCAACCAGACGCAGAATGGTGTAAACCTTGTATTACGTTTGTTTCTGCGCTCGCCGTTTATCGTGTTCGGTGCAATGATTATGGCATTCACGATCGATGTGAAAGCTGCTCTTGTCTTTGTTGTAACGATTCCGCTGTTATCGGTTGTGGTATTCGGAATTATGCTTGTGAGTATTCCATTGTATAAAAAAGTACAGTCTGCACTGGACAAGGTGCTTGGGATCACAAGAGAGAACCTGACCGGAAGCAGGGTAATCCGTGCATTTAATAAAGAGGAGGATGAGATCACAGACTTTAATAATAGCAATGATGCACTGACAAAGATCCAGCTTTATGTAGGAAAAATTTCAGCACTGATGAATCCGCTTACTTATGTGATCATAAATGGAGCAGTCGTTGTTTTAGTCTGGACAGGAGCAATCCGTGTTAACAGCGGATATATCACACAGGGTGAAGTGGTAGCACTGGTAAATTATATGTCCCAGATTTTAGTGGAACTTATAAAACTTGCAAATCTTATTATCAACATTAATAAATCTATTGCATGCGGAAACCGTATTCAGGCGATTTTTGAATCACAGCCATCCATCACAGATCATGCGGTGACGCCTGTGGCAGAGGAAAAAACAGAACACAGTGGAGAGTTGCCGGAAGTGGTATTTTCCCATGTGGGCTTAACTTATGCCGGAGCTGGAGAGGAATCCCTGACAGACATCGATTTCACTGTGAAAAAGGGAGAGACGGTCGGTATCATCGGTGGTACAGGTTCCGGAAAATCATCGGTCGTCAACCTGATCCCGCGTTTTTATGATGCGACAAAGGGAAGCGTGCAGATCGAGGGAAAAGATGTGCGTGAGTATTCTCTGGAAGAACTTCGTGGAAAAATCGGTATGGTACTCCAGAAAGCGGTTTTATTCAAGGGAACGATCCGCGAAAATATGTTATGGGGTAATGAGAATGCAACAGATGAGGACATCATGCAGGCGTTAGAGGTTGCCCAGGCAAAAGAGTTTGTAGATAAAAAAGAAGGCGGACTTGATTTTGAGATCGAGCAGGGCGGTAAGAATCTTTCCGGAGGACAGCGGCAGCGAATGACGATTGCCCGTGCGGTTGTGAAGAAGCCGGATATCCTGATCTTAGATGACAGTGCTTCTGCACTGGATTTTGCGACAGATGCAAAACTTCGTATGGCAATCCGTGATATGGAGAACAAAGCAACCGTATTTATCGTATCGCAGAGAGCAGCATCCATTATGTATGCCGACAAGATCATTGTGTTAGATGATGGCCAGATCGTTGGAATGGGAACTCATGAGGAACTCTTAAAACAGTGTGAAGTATATCAGGAAATTTATTATTCCCAGTTTAAAAAGACCGAAGATGAGAAGGAGGGAAGATAAATGAAAAAGAGGATCAATAACCATCAGAGATCAACGATCAAAAAAGTGATGAATTATATCAGAAGATACTGGGGGTATCTTGGAATGTCCATTGTCCTTGCGGCAGTGACAGTTGCATTGACTTTATATCTGCCGGTATTGACCGGACGCGCAGTCGATCTGATCCTTGAAAAAGGAGTGGTGGATTTTGCAGGGATCCTTGCAATCCTGAAAAAGATGGCAGTTATCATTCTTCTGACTGCAACTGCACAGTGGATCATGAATGCATGCAACAATAAGATCACTTATCATATTATCCGGGATATCCGGAAGGAAGCATTCGAAAAAATTGAAAGACTCCCATTAAAATATATTGACGGACATTCCTACGGCGAGATCGTCAGCCGTGTCATTGCGGATGTGGATCAGTTTGCGGATGGTCTGTTGATGGGATTTACCCAGTTTTTCACCGGTATTGTAACGATTTTAGGTACGTTGATCTTCATGCTCACGATCAGCGTGAAAATTACGGTGGCAGTCGTTGTGATCACACCGGTTTCGCTGCTTGTGGCAAGTTTTATCGCAAAGAAAACTTTTTCCATGTTTAAATTACAGTCTGAGACGAGAGGGGAACAGACTGCATTTATCGAGGAAATGATCGGTAACCAGAAGGTTGTTCAGGCGTTTTCCCATGAGGATGAAGCACTGGAAAAGTTTGATGAGATCAATGGCAGATTACAGAAATGTTCTTTGAGAGCCATTTTCTTTTCCAGTATCACAAATCCTGCAACCCGGTTTGTCAACAGTCTGGTGTATGCAGTCGTTGGCGTGGTAGGAGCGTTTACTGCAATTGCAGGAGGTATTTCAGTCGGACAGCTTTCTGCGTTACTCAGTTACGCAAACCAGTATACAAAACCATTTAATGAGATTTCCGGTGTTGTGACAGAGTTACAGAATGCGCTGGCATGTGCAGCGAGGGTGTTTGAATTGATGGAGGAGCCTTCGGAAGTTCCGGATGCGCCGGATGCAGTGGATTTGGAGGAGGCAGACGGTCATGTGGCGTTAGAGCATGTATCTTTCTCGTATGTGCCGGAACAGAAACTGATCGAGGACTTTAATCTTTCTGTAAAACCGGGACAGAGGGTAGCAATCGTCGGCCCGACCGGATGCGGAAAAACGACACTGATCAATCTTTTGATGCGTTTTTATGATACAAACAGCGGAACGATTCGTGTGAGCGGAGTGCCAATCAATGATATGACAAGAAAGAGCCTTCGAAATAATTATGGTATGGTATTGCAGGAAACATGGCTGCGCAGTGGAACCATTCGTGATAATATCGTGATGGGAAAACCGGACGCGACCGATGAGGAAGTGATCGCAGCGGCAAAAGCTTCCCATGCACACAGTTTTATCAAGCGTCTGCCGCAGGGTTATGACACCGTGATGGCAGAGGACGGCGGTAATCTTTCCCAGGGACAGAAACAGTTGTTATGTATTACCCGTGTTATGCTTTGCCTGCCGCCAATGCTGATCCTGGATGAGGCAACTTCTTCCATTGATACACGAACCGAGATCAGGATCCAGGAAGCGTTTGCAAAAATGATGAAAGGACGTACCAGTTTTATTGTGGCTCATCGTCTGTCGACCATTCAGGAAGCGGATATTATCCTGGTTATGAAAGATGGTCATATTATTGAACAGGGACGTCATGAAGAACTGCTCGCCCAAAAGGGATTTTATGCAAATCTCTATGAGAGCCAGTTTGTAAATACATCCTCGCAGGCATAAGGATTTTGGAAAAATAAAAGTGATACTAATCCACATAATAAATGGTGCGTGAGCCGTCAATGCTCTCCATTGTGGAGGTTGTGATGAATTCTTTGACTGCTTCTTTATCTCTTGCGAGAAGGCAGTCAAAGATTTTTTTTGCACTGTAATATAATTCTTTGGTGCCATATTTTTGTCCGTAGCGGATCCAGAGACTGCATACAAGATCGCGGAACGAGACAAAGAAGAGAGGGAGCAGAGTGTTGCCACTGATGTAGGCAATCTCGTGGCTGAACTCAAAAATGAGAGAAGCCGTCTTTTCCGGGTCAGTACAGTTTTCCATCTGGTAGACATATTCCTGAAGCCCTAACAGTTCTTTATCTGATGCACGGTCAATCGCAAACTGGGAGGCTTCCACCATAAACATGATTCTTGCTTCCAGCACGGATTTTACTTCACGGTTTTTTAAAACGCCGCCATTGTAATTCATGATGGCAACGAGTGTGTCTAAAGAACCGTCTCTGTGATAGTCTGCTACAAAGGTTCCGATTCTTGGACGGACCACGAGGAAACCTTTCTTTTCCAGTTCCGCGATACCGGAGTTGATGACCGCACGGGACACTTTCATGGATTCCGCCAGTTCGCGTTCAGGTGGCAGTTTGGAGCCAATCTCAAGTTTGCCGGATAATATCATATTTTGCAGTTCATTTACAAAAAGTTCCCTCAGGGAAGGTGCATTCAGTTTTTTAAATTCCATAAAATCTCCTGTTCTTTCATGAATAAGTGTTTGTAAAACTCTCTTAGTAATATTGATTTTTTGTCAAGTATTCTATGTTTTAGGGAATTTCACAATTATTATTGAAGTTTGATATCTGAAATATTAAGTTTGTCTCTGGATAGACCAGATACCACGAAACTATTTTATAAAAGATACAAATAAAAATCAATGATTCGACTTATTAAATTTTTGTGAAATTGACGATTCATTATCTGGCAGAGACAGAACCGGAAACTTGTATTTTAAGACAGATTCAGATATAATCAAAGGAAGCATGAAAAGAGTGGAGTGAATCATGAAGAAAAAGACCGTGACTTCTGAGACAGAAGAAATTACAATAGACAATAAAAAAAAGAAAAGAAAGAAGGAAAAGAAAGCCTACCGGGAGATCCGGTGGGACAGGCTGGATAACACGGCACATCTTTTTCCTGTGATCGCAGGCGAGAATATGAGCAATGTCTACCGCATCAGTGTGACACTGACGGAGCTTGTACAGCCTGATATTTTGCAGCAGGCGTTAAACATCGTTCTTCCGAAGATGGATGGATTTAATTTAAGACTTCGCATGGGGGTATTCTGGTATTATTTTGAGGAGAATGGAAAGCCTGCACCGAAAGTACGCGAGGAGAGCAATTTTCCTTGCCGCTATATCCAGCAGAATCAAAACCACAGTTATATGTTCCGCGTGACTTATTATAAATACAGGATTAATCTGGAAGTGTTCCACGTGCTGACGGATGGAATGGGCGGCATTAATTTTTTGAAAGAGTTGACGTACCAGTATCTGCGCCTTGCGCACCCGGAACTGAAAGAGAAGGTGGGGGATTCCTTAAACAGCGGCACATCCCTAAACAGAGAGGACAGTTTTTTAAAGAATTATAAGAAGAGTTCTGCAAAAGGCTATCAGACAAAAAAGGCATATCTGTTAAAGGGAGAACATCTGGGACCGGGAGAATTTGGCGTTATGCATGGGTATATGCAGATTCCGCAGTTGAAAGAGGTGTGTCACAGATATGGCTGCAGCATCAATGAATATCTGGTTTCCGTTTATATCTGGAGTGTGTATACGGAGTGTATGAAGGGAATGCCGTCCGCGAGTCCAATCCGCGTGGCAGTTCCGGTAAATCTGCGCCCATATTTTAATTCGATCACAACAAAGAATTTCTTTGTCATGGTGTCGGCAGAATTTCATCCGACAAAGGAAGTCTACACGTTTGCGGAAGTGCTGGCAATCGTGCGTGATAATCTGAGAAGCCAGATCAACAGGGAGCATCTGGAAAAACTGTTTTCGTATAATGTATCCAATGAAAAGCTGCTGGCTGCGCGTGCTGTGCCGCTCTTTTTAAAAAATATTGCAATGAAGATTGTGTATACAAAGTCGGCACTTGCCAATACAACAACAATCACAAATATCGGAAATATTGGAGTGGATGAGGCATACCGCCCATATGTGGAGATGTTCCATGCGTTTCTTGCAATGTCGAAGGGACAGCATTTGAAGGGAACAATCTGTTCTTATGGAAGTATGTTAGTGTTCTCGTTCAGTTTTGATCTGAAAGATGTTTCGGTGCAGCGGGGATTTTTCCGCAAAATTGCAGCAGATGGAATTGAAGTAGAGTTAGAGACAAATGGTGTGACTTCTGATTAAGAAGAATGAATTATGATACAAATAACAGGAAAGTAATGGTGTGAGATGAGCAGATGTAGACAATGTAATATAGAAGTTTTGGATGAGACGGAGCGCTGCCCGCTCTGTCACTCCGTATTAGAGCCTACGATAGAGGTGGAAAATATGTATCCCGATGTCAAGATCAAAACAAGACGGATGATGCTTTTGTCGCGGATTTATCTTTTCGTGGCGATCGTGGCAGAGGCGGTTTTAGTTGCAGTGAATCATTACGGTGATTTTGAGACGGCGTGGAGCCTTGTTACCGGTCTGATCTTTTTTTACGGATATCTGGTTGTCCGGTTTGCAATCCTTGGAAAAACCGGCTATATTGCCAAAACAATTGTTTTGACGTTGATTGCCATATTAATTTTGATCGCAATCGATTTTGTGAGTGGTTACCGGGGATGGTCGGTACGGTATGTGTTCCCGGCGGCGATCATTTTAGTCGATGCAGGAATTTTGATCTTGATGTGTGTGAACCGGAGGAACTGGCAGAGTTATATTATGTGGCAGATTTTTATGATTCTCTGTAGTTTTGTTCCGATCATTCTGTATCTGACCGGAATCATTTATGTCCCATATCTGGCACTTGCAGCGCTCGGAACGTCTGTATTTTTGTTCCTTGGAACGCTGATCATCGGTGACAGAAGAGCCAGGGTGGAACTGAAGAGAAGATTCCATATCAGATAAGGAAACGACAGAAGTTTGAATAAGAGGGTTTATGATCAGAAAATTGACTTTGAAAAAAGAAAGAGAACATGAGACAAACGAAGCGAGCATCGCAGGAAATGTCATGCGTGACCTGATCGCGCATGTGACAAACGATAACCTGATCGGCAGGAAAATCAAAAGCGGTGAACTGCGGAAAAAAATGGTCGAACCGCCGTGGAAATGCCCGGATATGTTCACCATGACCACTATCGAGATGGAGCACTTCACAATGGAGTGGCTTGAATTAAAGGAAAATCCAAATGAGCAGAAGGTGATCTTACAGCTTCATGGCGGCGGGTATATCGGAGCGATGCGGAATGCATACCGCATGTTTGCGGGACTTTACAATGAAGTCAGCAAAGGGATGAGTGTACTCACCATTGATTACCGTGTAGCACCTGAAAATCCATATCCGGCGGCATTGGAAGATGCAGTGAGCGCATATCAGTGGCTGCTCGGTCAGGGCTGGTTTGCAGAGGATATCATTGTAGCAGGAGATTCCGCAGGAGGAGGGCTTGCGATGGCACTGTGCCATTATCTGAAAGATCATGGAATGCAGCTTCCATGTGGGATCGTTGCAATGTCTCCGTGGACGGATCTTATGGCAAGCGGTGAATCATATGATACCAATTATGAGAGGGATCCGTTGTTCGGAAATACGAGGGACAGCCTGATCTATAACAAAGACTATGTGGGTGACCATGATCCGATGGATGCTTATATTTCACCTTTGTATGGGGATTTCAGAGGATTTCCGCCAATGCTCATTCAGGTAGGTTCTTATGAGATGCTGTTAAGTGATTCGGTGAGCGTTGCCTCGAAAGCGAGACATCAGGGTGTGAAAGTAAGACTCAGTATTTATGATGGAATGTTCCACATTTTCCAGATGGCAGCAAAAATGCTGCCAGAATCCAGAAAAGCGTGGGCTGAGATTGGAAAATTTATTGATGTTTTGTCAGATGACTGACATCCATATAAACAGGAAGACCATTTTCATAGGTGACATTGGATTCACCCTGGATCAATGGAGTGAGGTAATCAATTAATTCCTGTGTAACATCATTGCCGGCGGCGTTGATCCATTCAGCAGGAACGGATCTGGCTTCGTTGGCAATATTTTTTATCTCGGCATATCCATATTCAATCGTATATGGATCGTCAGATACACGGTTCATGGTGACCATAGAAGCTGTTACGCCTTCCTCGGAGAGCGCAACGGCTTTTTTTCCTAATTCGACAGATTCCATAAGGTCTGTCTTAGATGCTAAATGGGCTGCACACCGCTGTAATACATTCACTTCGATGGAACGGACCTTTACACCTAATTTTTCTTTCACAAGGAATTCCAATGTTTTTCCGGCGCCACTCAGCTGGCTGTGGCCAAATGTATCGACTGACTTCTCAGAAGCGCTGATGTAATTGCCGGATGCATCGCGGATACCCTCTGAGACTGCAATGATAACGTTATTGCGTTCAAACAGCATACGTTTTACATCTAACAGGAAGTCGTCCGTATCAAACGGAACTTCCGGAAGATAAATCAAATGTGGAGCGGAATTATATCCGTTTCTTGCAAGAGCAGCGGCAGCGGTCAGCCATCCTGCGTCACGTCCCATGATCTCAATGATCGTGACACTCTTGACTGCGTAAATAAAAGTGTCATGGGCAATCTCTAAAACAGAGGAAGCAATATATTTTGCAGCGGAACCAAAACCAGGAGTGTGGTCTGTTTCACACAGATCGTTGTCGATTGTTTTTGGAATGCCGATGATGCGGACATTGCTGCCGATTTTTCTGCCGTATTCGGATAATTTTAAAACGGTGTCCATAGAGTCGTTTCCGCCAATGTAGAAGAAGGCGCCGACATTGTATAATTCAAACTGTTTGAAGATAAAAACATATGAGGAATCATCATCCAGATAATCCGGCAGTTTATGACGGCAGGAACCTAAATACATTGCCGGTGTTGTTTCCAGACGATCCAGATATGCCGGATTTTCATTCATAATTTCTGTCAGATTTAATAAATGATTGTTTAAGATGCCAAGGATTCCATTTACAGATCCATAGACAGTCTCATACTGATCAGATGCCATGACTCCACGGATCACACCTGCAAGGCTGGCGTTAATTGCAACTGTCGGGCCACCGGACTGTGCGACCATTACATTTTTTAAACTCATAGTTTACTCCTTAATAATTCATTAACTTTTGTTAAAAATAGTATCCATTTCTTTTTCTTTTGTTATAATGAAAAAGATAGATTTTTTGAAAAAATCTTTTTGACTGCTATATAATAGCGGAAAATAACGTGTTTAGCAAGAGGTAGCAGGTGTGAAATGTGATTTATGTCCAAGAAAATGCCTTGTAGACCGGAAAAAGGGTGAAAAAGGGATCTGTGGGCAGACAGAAAATTTAAAAGTTGCGAGGGCGGCACTTCATTTCTGGGAGGAACCTTGCATTTCGGGAGATGCGGGATCTGGAGCTGTATTTTTTTCGGGGTGTCCGTTGCATTGTGTATTCTGTCAGAATGAGAATATCGCAAACGGAATGGTTGGAAAAGAAATCTCTCTGGAGCGGCTCGTGGATATTTTTCTTGAATTACAGAAAAAAAGAGCCAATAATATCAATCTTGTAACACCGGGACATTTTGTGCCGCAGATCGTGAAGGCTCTGGATCAGGCACGAAAGGAAGGGCTTACGCTTCCGGTTGTATACAATACAAGCAGTTATGAGACGGTTGACACGATCAAAATGTTAGAGGGGTACGTCGATATTTATCTGCCGGATTTTAAATATATGAGCCCGGGTTTGAGTAAAAAGTATTCCCATGCTCCGGATTATGCAGAGGTTGCAAAGGCAGCGATCGCAGAGATGGTGCGGCAGACAGGAAAGGCTGTGTTTGTAAATGGAGATGAAGATAACCTTATTTTAAGAGGAACGATCGTAAGACATCTGACACTGCCCGGTTGTATGGCGGATTCCATGCAGATTTTAAAATATCTGCATGAAACTTACGGAGATATGATTTATATCAGTATCATGAATCAGTTCACCCCACTTTCCAATCTGGAAAAGTATCCGGAATTAAATCGCAGGATTACCGATGAGGAATATGAGACACTGGTGGATTATGCGATTGAGATCGGAATAGAAAATGGTTTTATTCAGGAGGGAGACACAGCGGAGGAAAGTTTTATCCCGGCATTTGACTGTGAGGGCGTGTAACCCTGAAAATAAGAATAATATTTTCCGGTGGAAAAAATTTCCGAAAAAATAAGAAAAATTATATTTACATAATATGGGAAAATGCTATAATTAGTTTCGCATGATTACAAAGAAGGAATAGCAGCGAATTGCTGCAGACATATTCTTTATCATAATAGAGTGAATTGCGAAAAATTTACGATAAGTAATTGGAAATGCAGACGAGGAGGAGACGAGAATGAATTTTCTGAATTTAATTCAGGGCGCAGCCGGAAAGGTAAAAGGGGTTGCGACTTTGCTTAGCGGGCTGACAAAGACACAGGCAATCATAGCGGGTGTAGCCACTGTGACAGCAGTTGGCGGTGTCGGAACAGGAGGATATTTTTTATATGACCATTTTCATCAGCCGGAACCAATTGTGGCAGATGTTGTGATCAGTACAGAGGTGGCAGAAGAACCGACGGAAGAAGTTGTGGCAGTTGAAGAGGTTGTCACGGAAGAGACAGAGGCGGCAGAACCGGAAACTGTTACATTGGTCGGAAGTTCTATTGAGAAGGATCTGAAGATCAAGATTCAGGACGAGTCCTCGAAAAATGTAAAGGGACAGCCTTTTGAGATCACGATCAAGGCAGACAAGAAGAAGGCAAAATCAACTACATATTCAGATGATGATAAAGATGGTATTATTTACATTAAAAGTATTGATGCCGGAAAATATGATGTCTCTTTGAATGAGATCGATGGATATATTTCAAAAGAGAATTCTTACAAAGTAACGGTTAAGGATAAGATTGAATACACCAAGGTAGATGTCAAAGACGAGATTAAATCCGCAGCAGAAGTAGCACCGGCAGAGGATGCAGAGGTAGACAATGTTGAGGTGGAGGCTGTTATTCAGGATACAGTGGAAACGGTTGACAGCACCTGCACACCATCCAAAGTCGGAGCAGGAGATGTGGATACTTCCAATTTCCCGAAAGCTTCTGTTGGTGGATCAACAAAAGTGGACATTGCACAGGCAGCAGTGACGGCTTCCGCAAAACGTGTGGGATACCATGCTACAGGAACGGAATCATCTGGTGTGACTACATCATCCGAGACATCATCGGAAACAGCAACACCAAAATCATCAGAAACAGCAACACCAAAATCATCAGAAACAACAGTACCAAAATCATCAGAAACAACAACACCATCGGAAACGACAACACCGAGTGAAGGCGGTCAGGGAACTGGCGGTGATCAGAATTCTGGTTCTGGAAATAGTGGAAATGGTGAGAGTACAGGTGATCAGAATGGAACATCTGGAGACAAAACAGATGGTACAGAGACAAAGCCGGATGATACGAAACCAGATAAATATGAAATTACCATTGTCCATATGTTTTATAAAAACGATGGAAAAACAAAAGCAGACAAAGCAGATGAAAAAGAGACAGTAACTGTTGCAAAGGATGCGAAAACGGTGTCATCTGCAAAAACATATGACGGATATAAAGCTTCCAACGGTACAACCTTTACCATTCAGAATGGTGCAAAAGAATATACCATCATGTGGGTTGCAACAGCAGCAGATAAGGTTACTTATAAGGTAACACATAATTTCTTTCAGGCTGATGGAAAGACCAAAGCAGAAGAATCCAAAAGTGAAGATATCACAGTAGATGCTACTGCTACTGAGATACAGGCATCTTCTTATGAAGCACAGGGATATAAACTGGTAGAAGGTTCCACGAAGATCAAAGTGGCAGCAGGCACAACAGCATACACATTAAACTGGGTAAAAGCTGCAGCCGCAGCCAGTGCATCTGTCACAGTACCACAGACGGCAGCTTTATATAACAGCACTATTAATAATGCAAATGCAATTGGTCTCACAGCAACATTGACAGACGCAGGCAATATTATCACAAATATTACATGGGCTAGCAGCAACGAAAAAGTTGTAAAGGTATCCAATGGAGCGAAAACAGGATGTACACTGACAGCAGTTGGAAAAGGAAGCGCAACTGTAACAGGTACGATCACATACTTATCCAAACCGGGCGATACCAAGACAACCGCAAGTGACAAGAAAATCACATGTACAGTTACAGTCAATGATTTTACTGGAAATACAACAACCCAGTTAAAAGATAAATCCGGTAGATTACTTTACAAAGATTCCGAGTGTAAAAAACCAGCAACCGTGGCAGATTACAATGCAAACGGAACTTACTACACCGAGCCGGTTTACACCGGATGGCAGACCATTGATGGAAAAGTATATTACTATACCAGCAACCATCAGCGTGTAACAGGAAGTCAGGTGATCAGCGGTATCTCTTACAACTTCGGAAGTGATGGAGCATTACAGCAGGGTTCAGGAAAGAACGGTATTGATGTATCCAGCCATCAGGGAAATATTGACTGGGCATCTGTAAAGGCAGCAGGTATCAATTTTGCAATTATCCGTGTCGGTTACCGCGGATCACAGACAGGAGCATTGGTAGAGGATTCCTGCTTCAAGAAAAATATTCAGGGTGCAACTGCAAACGGCATTAACGTTGGTGTTTACTTCTTCACACAGGCTACAACTGAGGCAGAAGCTGTTGAGGAGGCAAGTATGGCATTGACCTTATGCTCCGGCTACAATCTTTCTTACCCGATCTTTGTTGATACAGAGAACGGAAGCGGAGCAGCCCGTGCCAACGGATTAGATAAAGGCACCAGAACAGCATGCGTGGCTGCGTTCTGTAAGACCATTGCAAACGGTGGAAGAAAAGCAGGTGTTTACGCAAGCAAGAGCTGGTACAATAATAAAATTGATGCATCTGCATTCAGTAACTACTTTATCTGGGTTGCACAGTACAACACAACCTGCAATTACAAAGGAAAATATAACATGTGGCAGTATTCTTCCAAGGGAAGTGTTCCAGGAATCAAGGGAAATGTCGATGTAAATATTGCATATTAATTCATGGGTTTTAAAAGAATGACCGGTATCTGTTCAGATACCGGTTGTTTTGTGCATAACAATCAATAAGGAGAACAGGTTTGCCATATTATAATAAGAAAGAGTATCCAAAACAGATATGGGTGTCGCAGATACCGGAGCGGGAAGTTTCTTTGTTAAGAGAAAATCTTGCAGGGATCAAACAAACTACATTTGTATTAATGAAAAAAGAGGAAGACTTTCATCAGCTGTCAGAGAAGCGGAGCAGAGATATCATTTTTCTGTCTTCGAATCAGTCTCTTTTAGACCTTGCCAGAGATGTGGATGTCCCGGCGATTGCCTATCAGAAGCCGGAAACGGATACATTTCTTCATGCCGATATGGTCGTCGAGGGGTTCGAGGAAGTCGATATGACGTTTTTACAGCGTGTGTATGAGAGACATTTCAACATTCCATGGACGATTCTGGAGACGGAACGCTGTATTGTGAGAGAACTGGAAATTTCTGATCTGGATGACCTTTTTTCCATGTATGCAGAACCCGGAATGACCGATTATATGGAGGGGTTATATGAATATGAGGAAGAGCTGGAATATCAGAAAGCCTATATCGAAAATATGTATCGTTTTTACGGATATGGAATGTGGCTCGTTTTTGAGAAAAAAACGGGTACGCTGATCGGCAGGGCTGGTGTGGAACACCGGGAAGAGTTAAATGGAGATATGGAATTGGGGTATGCGATCCGGACATCCTTTCAACAACAGGGTTATGCCTATGAAGTCTGTCAGGCGATCATGCAATATGCAGGAGAGGAGCTGCAGGTACATCTCTTGCACTGTCTGATTCAAAAAGAAAATGCTCTTTCTGAAAAACTTGCCATAAAATTAGGTTTTTCTTACTGCGGTGACCGGGAAATAGACGGCGTCCTGATGTCAGATTATCAGATAGAATGGTGATGGAAGCCGGATGCAAAGTTTAAGCGTTGATTTTTGATAGAAAATAAAATATAATCATATATTATACACAAAAGCATAGATAAAAGTGGGTGATCTACATGGCAGAACTTTCGTCAGAAGAATTAGAGAAAATCGTAAAAGAAGAGGACAATAGTATCAAACCAATGAAGGAGTTTGAGAGTCCCGAAAAATTATATCAGGAATTGATCGCCAGTGTCCGTAAGTATCATCCATCTACGGATATCAGTCTGATAGAGAAGGCATACAACATTGCATACGAGGCACATAAGGGGCAGGTAAGAAAATCGGGAGAACCGTATATCATCCATCCATTGTGCGTTGCGATTATTTTAGCAGAGTTAGAGCTTGATAAGGAGACGATCGTAGCGGGACTTTTGCATGATGTGGTGGAAGATACCGTTATGACCGACGAGGAGATCAAACAGGAGTTTGGTGCAGAGGTTGCACTGCTGGTAGATGGTGTCACAAAATTAGGGCAGTTGTCCTACGATGCGGATAAGGTGGAAGTTCAGGCAGAGAATTTAAGAAAAATGTTCCTTGCCATGGCAAAGGATATCCGTGTGATCCTGATCAAACTGGCAGACCGCCTGCATAATATGCGGACACTGAAATACATGACGCCGGAGAAACAGAAGGAAAAAGCGCGCGAGACAATGGATATCTATGCGCCGATCGCCCAGCGTCTTGGTATTTCCAAAATTAAGATCGAATTAGACGATCTGTCTTTAAAATATTTAGAGCCGGAAGCATACTATGATCTGGTTCATCAGATCGCCCAGAGAAAAAGTGTCAGGGATGATTATGTCCAGAGCCTTGTGGAAGAGGTAAAAAAACATATTCACGAAGCCGGAATTCCGGCGCAGATCGATGGGCGGGCAAAGCACTTTTTCAGTATTTATAAGAAAATGAAGAATCAGGATAAAACGCTGGATCAGATTTATGATCTGTTTGCAATCCGTATTATCGTGGATTCCGTAAAAGACTGTTATGCGGCACTTGGTGTCATCCATGAGATGTATAAACCGATCCCTGGCCGGTTCAAAGATTACATTGCCATGCCAAAACCGAACATGTATCAGTCACTTCACACGACATTGATCGGACCGACAGGACAGCCGTTCGAGATCCAGATCCGTACCTATGAGATGCACCGCACTGCTGAGTACGGTATCGCCGCTCACTGGAAATACAAAGAGGCAAGCAATAATGGCGGTGCTGCAGCACCAATGACCGTTACCGAGGAAGAGAAGTTAAGCTGGCTGAGACAGATTTTAGAGTGGCAGAGGGATATGTCCGATAACAAGGAGTTTATGAGTCTGTTAAAAAGTGATCTCGACCTGTTTTCGGATACGGTTTTCTGCTTCACACCGACAGGAGATGTAAAAAACCTGCCAAACGGTTCTACGCCAATTGATTTTGCGTACAGCATCCATTCGGCGGTCGGAAACAAAATGATCGGAGCCAAAGTCAACGGAAAGCTTGTTCCGATTGATTATGTGATCCAGAATGGTGACCGGATTGAGGTGTTGACTTCTCAGAATTCCAAGGGACCAAGCCGCGACTGGCTGAATATTGTAAAGAGCACGCAGGCAAAGAATAAGATCAATCAGTGGTTCCGAAGTGAGTTGAAGGAAGAAAATATCGTAAGAGGAAAAGAACTGCTTGCATCCTGTTGTAAATCAAAGGGGATCAACCTTTCCGATATCAACAGACCAGAGTATCAGGATAAAATCATGCGAAAGTATGGTTTTCACGACTGGAATTCCTGCCTTGCAACTGTTGGTCATGGCGGTTTAAAAGAAGGTCAGATCGTGAACCGCATGTACGAGGAATATAAGAAAGACCACCTTGCACGTATTACAGACGAGGAAGTTCTTGAGACAATCTCCGAAAATAAAGAAAAAGTCCCGGAGAAAAAATCAAAGAGCGGTATCATTGTAAAGGGACTTTATGACGTGGCAGTCCATTTTTCAAAATGCTGCAGTCCGGTTCCGGGGGACGAGATCGTAGGATTTGTGACAAGAGGACGCGGTGTTTCCATTCACCGGACAGATTGCATCAACATCATCAATCTTTCAGATATGGAGAGAGAACGTCTCATCGATGCAGAGTGGCAGCATGATGAAGAATCCGGCAATTCCGGTCTTTATCTGGCAGAGATCAAAGTATTCTGCAATAACCGTACCGGGCTTCTCGTGGATATCACAAGAGCCTTTACAGAGCGTGCGATTGATATCAATGCGATCCATTCCAAGACGAGTAAGCAGGGAATCGCAACCATTGATATTTCATTTAACACAAAAGGAAAAGCAGAGTTGACGAGCGTGATCGACAAGCTTCGTCAGATAGACAGTATTATTGATATTGAGAGAACCACCGGCTGATCTGGCTCAGGTGGTTTCTTTCATCTTTTTATGGAGGAAGAAAAAGATGGCACCATTAAGTATACAGATATATGTAGTAGGTCCGGTACAGACCAATTGCTATTTTGCGATCAATGATGACACAAAAGAAGTACTGATCATTGATCCGGGTGCAAGTGCAAAACAACTTGCAGAGAAAGTGAAAGAGCAGGGATTGAAACCTGTGGCAATTCTTCTGACACATGGACATTTTGACCATGCGACAGGGGCAGGGGAGCTGGCGCAGCTTTTGCATATAAAAATATACGCGCAGGAAAAAGAAAAAGAGACACTGGAAAATCCGCAGTTGAATCTGAGCGGATGGCAGGGAAGCGAGCTTGTGTTCTATGCCGATGAATATTTAAAAGATGAGCAGGAAATAGATCTTGCAGGATTTCATATACGGGTATTTTTAACACCGGGACATACGGTGGGAGGCTGCTGCTATTATTTTCCTTATCAGAACACGTTATTCAGCGGAGACAGCCTCTTCCAGACTTCTATTGGAAGGACTGATTTCCCGAAGGGAAGTGCTTCCCAGCTGATCCATGCGATCCGGGAAAAACTCATGCCGCTTCCTGATGAGACCGCCGTGTATACAGGGCATGGAGATATGACAACGATTGGAACAGAGCGGATGTACAATCCATATTTGTAGGAGGAAAGCATGATATTAGCAAAATTAAACCAGCCGGAATTTGAGTATGACATACATTCGCTCATCAAAGCATTTTTCCCGGAGGAAAATGTGAGTGCAACGGCAGAAGATAAAAAATATGAGGAAGAGATCACCTTACAGTTTCAGGTGGAGTATGAGCCACAGCAGATAAAAATTGAGTGGAAGGAAAATGGTCAGGAAAGTCATGACCGAAGTTTTCCGGTAGATTTTTCAGACCGCACGGAAACGAAAAACGAACTGAAACAGAATTTTTATCAGATTTTATCAGAGATCACGGGCAAAAAGCTTCCGTGGGGAACGCTGACAGGAATCCGGCCAACGAAAATCCCGATGAAATTTTTAGAGGAAGGAAAAACGGAGGAAGAGATCAGAACCTACATGCAAAAAACGTACTTTGCATCCGATGAGAAAATCGATCTTTCCATTGATATTGCAGAGCGTGAGCTCGAAATCTTAAAAAAGATCGATTACGAGAACGGCTACAGTCTTTATATCGGAATCCCATTCTGTCCGACAACCTGCCTGTATTGTTCATTTACATCCTACCCATTAGTGAGCTGGAGACAGAAAGTGGACAGCTATCTGGATGCTTTGGAAAAAGAACTGGATTATGTTGCAGTAAAATTTGGAAAAAAACATCTGAATTCCATCTACATTGGAGGGGGCACACCGACAACACTGGAGCCATATCAGCTTGACCGGCTGATCCGTAAAATCCGATGCAGCTTTGATCTGTCACACTGTCTGGAGTTTACAGTGGAAGCCGGACGTCCGGACAGCATCACAAGAGAAAAATTAGAAACGTTGAAAAAATGGGACATCACAAGAATTTCCATCAATCCGCAGACGATGAAGGATGAGACATTAAAAATCATCGGGCGCAGACATACCGTGGCACAGACCGTGGAGAGTTTTCATCTTGCGAGAGAACTTGGATTCGATGATATTAACATGGATCTTATCATGGGACTGCCGGAGGAAAGCCTTGAGGATGTCAGGGATACCTTAGAGCAGGTAAAAGCGTTAAAACCGGATAATCTTACCGTGCATTCACTTGCATTAAAGAGGGCGGCACGGCTTAACATGTTTAAGGAAGATTATAAAGATTACAAGATGGTCAACACCACAGAGCATATGAACCTCACCGCAGAATATGCAAAAGAGATGGGATTAGAACCATATTATCTGTATCGGCAGAAGAGCATGGCTGGCAATCTGGAAAATGTCGGTTACGCAAGTCCGGGGAAAGCAGGAATTTATAACATTCTGATCATGGAGGAGAAACAGACCATCGTGGCGTGCGGAGCGGGAGCTTCGACAAAACGTGTCTGGAATGAGCCAAATCCGGACGGCACTCATCGGATCGAAAGATGCGAGAATGTCAAGGATGTAGCGCAGTATATCGCAAGGATTGATGAGATGATTGAGCGGAAGCAGAAACTTTTTGCAGAAGAATAAAAGGGTTTTTCTTCCTGAAATAGTACATCAAGATGTATTGAAACAACCTAATAACTGTGCCTTAAAGGACGAATTCATTTTAGAAGATGAGTTCGTCCTTTTCTCATATATTCCAAAATGACGGTAGAACTGTTCACAAGTTTCATGGTATAATTTGAATACAAATTGAGCAACAAATCTGGGAAAACATAATCATCAATGTGTAAAATGTGATAGTCATGAGGAAAAAACGAGAATCACCGAAAGGATGTGGGAGGCATTGTGCGGGAAGAGGATCAAACAACCAGTAGCCTTGGCTGTATTATTTGTTCTAATGTTTATTGGTGGATGTTTTTTTGTGAAAGCCAATCAGGCAAAGGAATTTGAGAAAAACGATTATGGGGTGTTTTTAAATGCGGACGCCTCATCTTTGGAACGATTTAAAATGTATGAAACGATTGTAATTGATGCACAGTATTTTACAAAAAGGGATATTGAATTGCTCCATCAAAATGGAACAGTCGTATATACATATCTAAATATTGGGTCGATTGAAAACTTCAGGGAGTACTATACAACCTATGCGGAACTGGCAATCGGTGAGTATGAGCATTGGGAGGAAGAACAATGGGTGGATGTAGCAAACCCAGACTGGCAGAAGTTTATAGGACAGCTTTCTCAGGAACTATATGAAAAAGGTGTTGATGGGTTCTTTATAGATAATTGTGATGTATATTATTACGCTCCACGCGAGAGTATTTTTGAAGGTCTTACAGCTATTCTGCAAAATATTATGATGTTTGAGAAAGCGGTCATCATCAATGGCGGAGATACTTACGTGGCAGAATATAGAGAACGCTATGGTGATATTACTCCTATTATGACAGGCGTAAATCAGGAATCCGTATGGAGCAGCATCGATTTTGATAAAGGAACATTTCATGAGCAAATGAGCGAGACGAGGGATTATTTCTGCAAATATTTGGAAGCGTGCAAAGCAGATGGAATGGAAGTATATCTGTTGGAATATACAACGAACCCAAAACTAATCCGAAAAATAAAAGAATACTGCAAGGAGCAAGACTTCCATTTTTATATTTCTAGTTCCCTTGAACTTAGATAATGAGTGCTGGGAAATACGAAAAGTATGCGGTTGCTTTTGCTGGAACGGGATAATGTTATTACTATTATTTGATTGACAAAAATTAGATAGGTTTTATAATTGATATTAAGAATTGTTCCTAATAATGAGTTGGATAGAAACAACTAAAAAATAGAAGAAAAGGGGTAAGATTATGTTTGAGATGAAACCAGAGTATTACATTGGAATAAAAATGATTGATGAACAACATAAACAGTTGTTTACATATGCGGATGAAGCATATAGCAGATTATGAAGATTTTGACATACCTTACGGAATGGTTAGTAAATCATATTTTGTATGTTGATGGACAGATTCCACAGGAATGATGTCATATATAGGAGTTTATGAAAGAGATTTATGGATGAAAAACAGTTAAGCATAGATATCGTTGGTTTGGCAGGAGCATATTCTTATGCATTAGATTGTATAGAAGCCGAACTGGTTAATATTACAAATAAGCATGGAAAAAGAGTTGCATACATAAGTGTATGCATGGCAAAATATTGGAATGTCGAAAACGATGCATTGCAAGATTTAGCAATTTGTGCATTACTACACGATAATGCCCTGACACAATATATTACCGAAGAAGTAAAAAAGAATCCTGGTATAGACATAGGGGAAGGTTTTTTGAATGAAAAAGCAAATCTTCACTGTATTTATGGCGAAAACAATATTGCTAAAATTCCATTTAAGACAAATGTATCAAATGTAATTTTATATCATCATGAACATGCTGATGGAAAAGGACCATTTAAAAAGGCTTGGCAGGAGGTTCCTTTATTTGCAAGGATTATTCATCTTGCGGATGTAATAGATGCGATTGCTAACAACATAAAATTTAGACAGGAAAAATGGGATAAATGTTGTGAATTTCTTGTAAAACAAAAAGGATTATTATTTGATGATGAGTGTGTAGAAGCCTTTTTTGAAATGATATCAAAAGAAACATTTGTTTCGTTAGAGGATGGATCTTTTGAGTCAAAGTTATGGGAGATCGTTCAAGAAAAAAACAGATGTTTGATTGGAATACTTGTAAAAATATTGCAGATTTCTTTGCGAATATTGTTGATTATAAATCTCCCTTTACAAGTAGACACTCTATTGGTGTTGCAGAAAAGGCTGCGCAGTTTGCAAAGTATATTGGATATGATGTTTTAGATATCGAAAAAATGTATCTGGCGGGAGCATTGCATGATATCGGAAAAATGGCGGTCGGTAATGAAATATTAGAAAAACCGGATAAACTTACGGATGAAGAATTTGATAAAATGAAAAACCATGCGGGCTACACATATCTTATGTTGTCACAAGTAGATGGTTTTGAAGATATACGGGATTGGGCTGCATTACATCATGAAAAACTAAATGGGAAAGGGTATCCATTTGGAAAAACTGCAGATGAATTAAATGAACAAGAACGAATTATGGCATGTGTTGATATTTATCAGGCGCTTACGGAAGAACGTCCATATAAGAAAGGAATGTCGCATGAAAAAACATGTGATATACTTGATGAAATGGCAGAAAAAGGTTTTGTGGATGCAGATATTTCACGTAAAATGAGAGATTGTTTTCATTAGCATAGTATGAATGTTACAGAAAAACGGGTAGCCATTAACTCATTGGTATAGTTTGCGACGGGAGCAAATTCATTCATGATGCCCTTATAGATTTCAGCAGGGATGGTCCAAAGATCAGTATCTTTCTCTGCTTGTCGAAAGTGATGGATGGAATGTATAATATTGTTAATGATTCAGAGATATT
>ULOT01026339.1_pt1 | contig 22993 bp, 13 predicted proteins | sample 1952811 | NCBI WGS metagenome assembly ULOT01 (sample SAMEA4835609, study PRJEB28245) | human gut metagenome | biome: gut microbiome; material: fecal sample | place: Denmark | collected 2008
CCAAAGAAAAGGTGCCGTTGAAGTTGCCCGAAAGGGATAACAGAAAATGGAGCCGGGTATATGCTTATCTGATGGCTACCCGGCAGATCACGCCGACGGTGGTCAAGTGGCTGGTACAGCAAAAGACCATCTACCCGGATGAACGTGGGAATCTCTGTTATGTAGGACGCAACGCCCACGGGGCGGTGACATACTGTGCCCGCAAAGGTACACTTACGCCCAAAGACGGGCAGAAAGGTTATCGCAATGTGGTGGAGGGCAGCGACTACGAGCGCCGCTGTGTGATGAACCAAAGCCCGCAGCATACCAAGCTGATCGTGACCGAAGCGGCAGTGGACGCCTGGAGCTTCGCATCTATGCTGGAATTGCATGGACTGGATTTTCGGGACTACACCTATTTGTCATTAGAATGCACCTATGAAGGCCCCCTGGGAAAATACCTGGAGGAAAACCCGCAGATCAAGACCATCTACTTAGGGCAGGACGCAGACGAGGCTGGGCTGAAAAGTCGGGAAAAATGTCGTGCTCTGCTGAAGGAACGGCAATACACCGGGAAGGTCATTGACAAACTGCCCGATGCCAGCGCACCGGGCTGCAAAGACTGGAACGATGCTCTCAAATACTACCTGGAGCAGCAACGTATCCGGGAGCCGGTCATGGAACCGGCCCCTGGTCTGGAGTTGACGCCATGAAACCGTATATACACAACACAGAAAAATAAAGGAGCGCATTATGCTTGACATCAACAGCTTTACAACGAGTATTAAAAACCAGGTCCTGGGATGGCTGTCATCTATTGGCACCAATCTGATCTGCCCGCTCATTGCCGCAGCGGCAGCGATCTACTGTATCTTTCAGCTCCCGCAACTGTTCAAGGCACACCGGGAAGGTACGAGCGAAGTGTTCTGGGATTTTCTCTGGAAGGAAATCATTGGCCTTGTCGTCCTTGTAGGAACCGGCGTGATTTGGGGGCTGCTGGCAGCAGGCGTTTTTGGGACCGCCGCATAAATCATGTGTGCCGTGCAGGGATTCCCTGCACGGCATATTCTTTTGTAGAAAGGGGCTGAAACATGGAGGTTTTAGGCGAATATATTGTCAATCTACTCAACAACAGCCTGGCAAAGTGGCTTCAGGACCTATTTTTGGGCGCAGTTACAGCGGTCATGAACTGGGTCAGCGAAATGATCACCAATATGTGGAACATCGACGTGATAAAGGCCCTGGTGAACTGCACCAGCGGTATATCCATGGGAGTGTTTGCCGTGGGGGCCATACTGACGTTATATGACATTGTGGAAGCCCGTTCGGAGGAAAAAGTGGTCTATATGTCTGCCGTAACGAAAAACTTTGTGGCAGGGCTGGCCTTTGCAGTGTTCGGATCGCAGTTTATCGCTGTGATGAACCAGTCGATATTATCGCTATGCGAGTTGCTGAAAATCAGTGATTCAGTTAGAGACTTTGAAAACACCGATTTCATGAATCAATCTTTGGGGACTATTCAAGATGCCTTGACAGTCAGCCCAGGAGATCTTCTCGGTGCAATACTCATTATTTTAGTGGTACTGATCGGCAGCGGAGTTTTCGTCTACAAAGCCGCCATGCGTTTTGTGCAATTCCTTACGCTTATTTTGATGGTGCCCTTGTATGTGACGAGTATTGCCCGTGGGGACCAGACGGCCTTCTCTGCCTGGTTCCGTCAGGCAATGGCGGTCGGCCTGACCTATTTCTTTGAGTATTTCCTGTATGCACTGGGTATTGCGATGATGGCCAGCAATGGCTTTGCTACACCGATGATGGGTATAGCTTGCCTTATAGGCATGGGCAGCGTCAGCCGCACGTTGGACAAGTATGGAATGTCCAGCGCCGGACCGCATATCAACCCGACAGGCGTTGCATACTTTGCAGGCGCTGTCAAGAATATGATACGGTGATTTTCTTTGCAAATAAGTCTCAAAAACCAAACGAAACATCGTCACAAACAAGCCGTGCCTAATAGGCACAGCCACCGTAAAAACTGAAAGGAGGCCCTTTTGATTGCATTATACATCACTAATTTTTTTCAATTGGTGCTAAACCTCCTCCTATATGCCATCGCAGTCGGCTATGTGTTACGCCTTGGCACAGCCATTTTATGTAAGATAAAGCATACCAATATACCTACTGACAACGGGCCTCTGTTTGTGTTCCGAAGCCTTGTTTTCCTCACATTATTGGCATTGAATCTTAAGGCAACCGGCCTCCTTGATATTTATAGTTATTTACATCGAGCCGCCTTTATCTTGCTTTTCTGTACTGTCTGTTCTATACTGAAAGATATTTTGCAGTACGGAGGGGTACGCTACTTGATCGATAATTTCATCGACGGTTTTTTGAGCTTTGTAGACAACGTAAAGTCCATTTTTGAGGAAGTCGGAAATTTCTTTCTGCTTCACCCCACTGTTATGTATATCACACTATTTCTTTGGGGTGTCGGAACGTCGCTGGTGGCACAAGAATATTCGGAGTCAAATCGCATACTTATATACAATCTGACCGGTTTTTTAGCGTATTGTGTGTATTTGTCCTATGCCTTGCACTCATGCCGTCGCTTACTGCTTTTGCTTTGTGTTTTTGCTCTTATATACGCAATCCAAGTATCGCTGACGATTATAGAATTTTCTCATTTGCCAAATGGGATCAGTTTTTTAATTATGATAATCGTATATGTTATTATTTGGATGTTCACCGCGCTCGTTGCAGAATACGAACCCGTACAAATGGTGTTTAAGATTGTAAACACCTTCACAACGCTTGCCGCTATTTTGGGTAATATCCTAATTCCAGTTTTTTCTGTGGAGATTCTCCCCATAGAGACACTTCTTCCCGGTTACGATAACATGACTGTCATAACTATAGGGTTTAACATGTTCATTTTGCCCTTAGTGGCCGCTGGCTATTTGGCACAACTCGCCAAAGATATATACCAATACCTAAAGCAACACCATACCTCTGTGGATTGAAGGCGCGACAAATGTCGCGCCTCTTTCTTTGCAAACAAGCGCCAAAAATCAAACGTAAAGATGTTAAAAAGCGATCGTGCCTATTAGGCACAAAATGTCATTCAAATCAGGCACAGCCTGGAAAGGAGCTTTCATGATAGCACAAAAATACCTTTGTCCGCCCCGGCTGCAAAAGAAGTTTTTGCTGTGGTGGTGGACGGTGCCGGAACTAATTGGTATCGCGCTGGGCGCGGTGCTTGTTTTTTATCTGCGGTCGCCGCAGATATTCATGCTCACCTGTTTTCTGGCGCTTGGTACAGCGCGTTTTGACTTTGAGAATAATCTGTTCGGCGCGCTGAAGATGCGCACTGCGTACCAATTATTTACAAAGACCTTCTCCCTAAATGTGGCGACTTCTAAAGAGGAAAAGCGCCAAAAAAAGAAGCTGCGTAAGCTCATGAAATCCAAACTCCCCATACAGGAACTGTTGCAGTTTCGGTTTGGGGATAGTGGCGTCTACGGCGGCAGGGACGGCAAGGAACTGTTTCGCTTCTACCGCTATTACCCACCTAACACGGATGTCATGACTGATGAGGAGATCGCACAGGAGATCGAACAGCTCTGCCGCCTGTTCGATTCACTACGTTGCCCCTTCGTCATGTTCGGCACAGATAAGGTCGAGGACATGAGCGCGCTGAAAGCCTACTACCGCAGCCAGCCGCGCCAGTATGACCATATTATCGCGGACGTTATCAATGACATTGAGAGTACCGAGGCTCGGTCCAGCGCCGTGCAGCGAGCCTACTACTTTATCTACAAGGCGCAGACCGACGATGATGACATCTACAACCTCATTGCTGGCAAGGGATATAAGATTGACCGGGTCAAAAATGAGGAGCTGGCGGTCCTGCTGCGCAATTATTTGGTGCGCGAGTTCACCAATGTAGACTTGTACACGATTGCCGAAGAAGTAAAAAACTACCCGGATATGGCCAAAGCCAAACCGGCCATTTACAACAAAGAGATCATGCGCCGCCTGTGTCCGAACCGCATCGACTTCACCAAAAACCACGCCGAGCAGTCCGGCGTGCTGCGCCGCACCCTGATGATCAAAAACTTTCCTGCGCAGATACCGCCGCGCGCACTGTACACAGTCGCCAGTATGCGCGGGACATCCTTCACGATGCGCTTTACTCCTATGCAGAAGGACAGCGCCCGCAAGCTCATCAACGAACAGCTTCGCAATAAGGCTGTAATGAGCAGCAAAAAGGTGGCCACCGAGCAGATGGACGCCATCCAGGAAGCCAACGACATCAAAAATTTTTACGCGGAAATCACACGCAACCAAAACACGGTGTACAGTATCAGCATTTATATTGAAATCTACGCAAAGACCCTGGACGCGCTGAACGACCTGGAACAGCAGGTAAAAATCGAACTGGCCGGGGTAGGAATCACCTACGACCAACTGCACTATGAGCAGCGCGGCGGCTTTCAGTCGGCACAACCACTGGGCAGCGACCACTTCATTTTGTGTTCCAACAATCTGCCCAGCAAAACAGCAGCGGCGCTGTACCCGTTCAGCTATTCCAGCCTGGTCCATCCCCAGGGGATGCCCATCGGGCGCACCGACCGTGGCGGCCCGGTGTATGTGGACATCTTCCAGCGGGATGATCAAATCACCAACGGCGTGTTCTTTATTTCCGGCGCTGCCGGGCAAGGTAAGAGTTACCTCCAGAAGAAGATTCTCACATTCCAGGTGGTGCGCGGTGTGCATTGCTACATCATGGACCCTGAGAACGAATACAGTGATGTGACGCGCGGCCTGGGCGGTGTGGTTATCGACTGCGCCTCCGGCCACCACAAGATCAATATTTTTGAGGTCCGCCGGATCAAGTTGGAGGATGATGAGGAGGACACCGATCTGCCGGAGATTGCCAGCAACAGCCCGATGTTTTTACAGCACCTGTCCTGGCTCAAAGATGAGTTCCGTATCATGATGCCAGAAATTCCCGATACCACGCTGCGGGCGCTGATGATTCTGGTGCAGGGAATGTATGCGTCAGTTGGCATCGACCAGCAGACGGATTTTTCCCGGCTCCGGCACGAGGACTATCCCACATTCAGCACCCTGTATGGTTTCGTGCAGAAGCAGATGGAAAAAAGCGATTACCCTATGCTCACCAAAGAGATGATCGCGGAAGTGCTGCTCTATATCACCGACCCCACCTATGGTGAGTTGTCCAGCATCTTCAATGGAACGACCACCATCGACGTGACGGGCAATCCGCTGATCTGCTTCAGCATGGGTGCGCTGCTGGAAGGCAGCGAACAGCGCCTGCAAGCCGTTGAGAACAATTTGAACACGTACATCTGGTCCATCGTGCTGCAGCGGAAGTTCCAGGTCTTGCTCTCGTTCGACGAACTGTACCTGTACCTGGAGCAGCCGTTGATGGCAAAGTACATCAGCTACTTTGCCCGGCGCAGCCGCAAGTACAACGCTTGTATCGGCGTGGCTACGCAGCAGCTCGGTGACTGCCTGGACGAATCTGTGCGCAAGTACAGTTCGCCCATTATCAATATGAGCAGCTTTAAGTTCCTGTTTTACAGCGGACAGGTCGATCTGCAGGGGATGCAGGAGGCGCTGAAACTCACCGACGGCGAGGCCGCCTGCATCAGCGTATCCAACAAACGGCATTGCTTACTCAAAGCTGGCAACGGGAAATACTACATGGAAATCGGGACCCTGCCTTTCGAGGCCGCCCTGTTCGGTGACAAGGGCGGTGTATAACGATGGCCGCGCCACAGTTCATTCTGCTGATCACGCGGGAGTTGGCGGATGAAAAACACCGCCCGCTGCTGATCGGCGTTATCCTGGCACCGCTGTTCCTGATCGTCGGTATCCTCCTGCTTATAGTGGGCGGACTGTCATTTTTCGCAACTACCCTGGGGACGTTTCTCACCGAGGATACGTCCCTGGTGGGCGAGACCGTGGCGGCCATGGACAAGGCCAGGGACGCTTATGTGGAGGAACAGATGGCCCTATACCGCCAGCGTACTGATCGCAACGGGAAACCTTACCGCAATGTTGTCCTGCAATGGGAAAACGGCTTTTCCAACAATGATAAAGAGATTTTGACCATTGTATCCTGCTACTATGAGCAGGACTGGGAGATCGACATGAGCGACCTGGCAAGCTGGGCCGTCCTCAAAAGTATCAGCTTTACGACCCGCGAACGCGGGCCGTATTCCTGCGGCGGGTGCCGGAGCCGGAAGGTGTGCGACGGCCACCCCGACGGCAACGGAGGGACCTATCACCACAGTGATGACGCCGCCGATTGTGACAACTACCACACCGTTACTTATTGCCCTGGCGACCACTATGACCTGTATGTGACGGCCACTCTGCCCGGCTGCCAGACCTGGAACGACGAAGCCGGAGCCACCGAGCAGACCATAGCCCGGTGGGACGATTTGGTGGACCTTTCCTACACCGGGAGCAGCGCCGTCATGCAGCAGTATCAGCAGGCCGTCAGGATGGCTACGCTCAATGAGGACTGGGAAGGCTGGTCGGAACTCAATGTGGAGTGGAGCAAAGTACTGTTTCAGACTGACTGGCAGGAACTGTACGGCGTAACGATCACGCAGGTAGGCATTACCGATTCTGGCAGCTATACGCCCGATGATAGCTTTACCGGCAATCTGCCCGGCAGCGGCAACGGCACCTTTATTCTGCCGCTGGCAAGCTACAGCTACATCTCCTGCCATTTTGGGGAAGCAGATGGGTGGACGGGTGCCCCTCACGGCGGCATGGACTTTGCTGCCGCATACGGGACACCAATTTTCGCAGCCGCCGATGGCGTGGTCGTGAAAGCCGGATGGCACAACAGCTGGGGCAACTACGTGAAGATATACCACGGCGTTGTGGACGGCAATCAAATCTACACCCTCTACGCGCACTGTTCCTCTCTGGGCGTTTCTGCAGGTCAGACTGTGACCCAGGGCCAGACGATTGCGGCCGTGGGCAGCACCGGGGACAGCACCGGCAACCACCTGCACTTCGAGGTGTATGTCAATGGCGCCCGCGTAGACCCGGAGGGATGGCTGTAATTAGCCGTACAAACTGCTGTATAAAAACAAACGAAGCAATGTTTTTCTTTCTGTACTGCCGTACAGTGTGACGGCAGTTGCACGGCAACTATTTAACGTATAAACGGCAAAAACGCAAAAATATACGGCAAGCCCGAAAAAGTGATGCAGAAATGCCGTACAAACTGCCGTACAAGAAAGAGGTAAAAAACCGCGCTGCACTGCGGCGCGGTGTGTTGCTATACGGCACTTGTGCCGTATAGCTTTATCCTGCATTTTCCCAACCGCTTTGCAATTTTCATAAAAATGGGGAAAATCGTTCCCCCGGAAAGGAGCCGCACGATGGAATTATACAAAAAGACCTACCGGGTCAGTGAAGAAGCTAAAAGAATGGTGGAAGAAATAGCAGCAAAGGAAAATTGCACAGAAACCGCTGTCTTTGAGAACGCCATCCGCTGCTATCGGGATTATCTGTATGTGCAGAACAATGGGGCCTTTATTACTGAAAGCGTAAAGCGAACCGTGCTGGCCAGCGTCAACCTGATGGAATCAAGGCTGAACAACCGCACCAACAAGGTGCTGTCGGAACTGGCGATCCAGCAGGCCATATTGTGCCAGGTCATTGCGCATGAACTGGAGGTAAACCCCCGTGCGCTGGACAACTACCGCCGCGCCGCCGTCGAATACCTCAAGATGAACGACCGGGTATTCCGACTGGAGGACATCGTAGAAGAATGACGCTGCGTTCCACAAAGAAAACGGGTGTTTGCGCCCGTTTTCTTTGCAAATAGGTGTCAAAAATAAGACGAAGCAGCGTCCGAAAGTAGCTGTGCCTAATAGGCACAAAACGCTGTTAAGATCGGGCACAAAGCCTGTTTGACGCAGCGGAAAGAGGTGAAAAAAGTGAAGGTCAAGGCGATACTCAACTCCGGCTATTTCGCCAATGCGCGTCATGCAAACAACTACACTGCCTATATCGACCGGCAAAGCCCCATCTTCGACCAGAACGGTACAGAAAAAAAGGTGCTGTCGGCACAGGCAGACGTCGAGGCTCCCGGCAACAGCACGATCTGGTATCATGTGTATTCGCTCAACGCCAGCGACTGCGAGCGGCTGGAAGTAAACCGCAATTACATGAAAAATCTGATCGCGCTGAAAGCCGACGAGATGGCAAAGGCGTATAACATTTCTCCAAGCAATTTGCGCATGGTATGTTCCTGGCACAACAAGGACTTCCACCCACACCTGCATTTTCTGGTGTGGTCCACCGACAGCCGGGAAGCGTTCATTCCGCACCGGGAAAAAGAAACAGACAAAAACGCCGCGCTGAACGCGGCGACCCGAACGGTCAAGAGCTGCTTCACCAATGAGATATTTCGCGGCGACCTGGCGTATCTGAAAGAGGAAAAGAGCGCGCAGCGGGATAAACTCAATGAGCAGCTGCGCAGACTGGTGTCCAGCGAGTATTTGGTGGACCGCGAGATCACCGACTCGCTAAAAACGCTGGGTAAGGAACTGCGGGCTACGAAAGGGAAACACACCTACAAATTCCTGCCACCTCCCCTCAAGGCACAGGTAGACAACGTACTGGAACAGATCATGCGGCGCGACCCCATTCTCAAATCCATGTACGAGGAGTATCTGGACAGCCAAAAGGAGCTGGTGCTCACCTATGCTTCTTATGAGGACACCTTGGACAAAAAGTTCGCGGAGATCGAAAACAGTTTCTTTCACCCTTATTGCGATTTTGAAGAACGCCGTGCTGGCCGCGCCGAGGTCACGCGGCACAATATCATCATACAGGCTGCCGAGCGGTACGCCGGGCCAGCAGTACGGAAAAAAATAGCTTCGCACAGTGCGCCCCAAAAGTCAACGTCGGCGCAGGCAGTGGATCGAAACGGTACTGTCCCTGCTCACGCGACAACTAACACATCCCCGCCGCACGGCGGGCCAGCAGTACAGGAAAAAACAGCTTCGCATGGTGAACAGAAAAAGTCAACCCCGGAACAAGACCTTGCAATGAATACGCAGCCATCCGATTCAGATGGAACCGTGGATGGGTCCGACTACAGAGAGAAAAGCCCTGGCTATGCAGCACAGAATATGCTGTATCGCCTGGCGAAAACCTTAAACTTCGACCGGCAGCAGGCACAGATCAGGAACCGGGCGCACCGGGCCGCCAACGGCCTGACGGGCGAAAAGCAGAATGTGCGCAGGCTGAAAACCGGCCTTGCAGACGAGCGAAACCTGTCCGCGATGGAGCGGTGACGGACATTTTGTGCCTATCAGGCACAACCGATTTACGACGTTACTTCGACTTATTTTCGACGCTTATTTGCAAAGGAATACGCGCATTTCACCGTCGAAAATCGGTATTTATTCAAATTACCCCTTGACAAAATCATGAGATTAAGCGAAATTGTATGCAGAAACACAACAAAGACACAGATGGAGGTACACTATGGACTTTACTATGCAGCAGTTGGAAGATATGGACGAACTGGACCGCCTGTATTTATTTGAGGATATTCCCGAAGAAGATCTGAAAGCGCACATTGAAAGCCTGCCGGAAGATGAACGGGAGGCTCTGCTTGCGCTGATTCCCGAAGAGGTCCGCTGTGATATGGGCTATGCTTCGGATCAGCAGGAGATCTTTTCGGAGATATCTACAAAATTCAATATAACTTGGCCGAAACCGGAGGATTTTGGCGGGTTCAGCGGCAGATACGGACAGAAGTATAAGGACTGGCTGGAAGCCTACTGCCCGGAGGAATTCTGGGAACTGGTCTGTAAAAAAGGACTTGGTGCGGTCTGCAAGGCAAAAAACGAGGAAGTGGCAGACTTCATTGACGACACAGTAAAGGCGCTGCTCGTGAAGAACCCCGCCCCGGATCAGAACACGCACTTTCTGGAGCATGTGGGCCACATGAACGCCTTGCAGGCGCAGGCAGAGGAAATGGCCGAGCCGCTGATGTTCGGCGGCTGCCAGCGGGGCGAACTGGGAATACCTAAGATGGCACATCCGGTTGCGACTATTGGCCGGGGGAAAAATATGTTCTTCAATGGGACGCAGGAGGACTGGGAAGACTGTGGAAAGCCCGATGAAATCTTCCCGTTTTGAGCAGTTTTTCCGTTTGCGCATTTACAAACAAATAGACGAATCGAAAGAGCAGACTTCGGTCTGCTCTTTTTATTGCCTGAAATAAAAAACAGGAGGGTCAACGTTTATGCCGAACCTAACACTGTATGAGCAGTTGGAAAAATCGCATAGAAAAACGCTGCGGGAAATTGCCGGTGACAGCGATTCATGGAAAAGGTTTCTGGATTCAGCCGGATACACCTACCGCCAGTCGTTCAAAAATCAGGTCGCCATGTATTCGCAGAAGCCAGGAATGAAAGCGGTTCTCACAGAAAAGCGATGGGAAGATATGAACCGGGCTGTAAAAGGCGGCACGACAGGAGTGCGGATTTTTGATGACAAGAGTCCCAACCATATCTCCTATGTGTACGATTATGCCGACACGGTTCCCGGCTCACCGCCTCCTGGCCCCCGTCCCTGGACGGTACACAAAAACAAATCTGGAATTGCACTGCATAATCTGCTGAAGCGGACCGGGGAAAAGAACCTGGACAGTTACATACGCAGCCGGGTCCAGAAGATCGTGGATTCTGAAGTTCTGCCAAACGCAGCCCCGTCTGTGAAAGCCGCGCTTCAGCACTGTCTGGAACAGAGCGCGATGTATGTCGCCTGTAAGCGCCTGGGCTTGCCGACGGATGATATAGATATCCGTTCGTTTTCTTTTGTGGTACAGTACCAAAACCGTCCTAAAGTGCTGGAAAAACTCGGAACACTCCTCAACCACACGCTGCGGGCGTGCCTGGAGCCGGTCCGCAGTGTGGCCTACTCCATGAACATGACCATGCCCGCGCCGGAGGAGATCGCCGCGCAGGCAAAACAGCCGGAACCCTCTGCCGCCCCGGCAGTAGAGGCTACCCCTCAGCCGCCGGACCTTACAAAAGCGTCCGTGCGCCTCGATGGTGATACTATCACCATCGGCAACGGTGAAGCTACGCATGAAATCGACGTCGCCGTTTCGGACGAGGACCACGCCGCGATGCTGGAACTGGCTAAAGCAAAACAGCCTGTGAAGCACCGGCCGCCCCAGGCCGCGCCGGACACCAGATATGAGCAACTCTCATTGGATGAAGCGCCGGCGCAGAATGCCGCAAAGGACTATGGTTTTGAGTACCAGCTACTGGATCGACTGCGTACCGACTGTGACTACTTCCTGGGCGCTGGCAACAGATCGGAAAAGCAGTTGTGGGCGGGCAGCGTCCAGGGGCAAATCGCAAAAATGCGGGAATTGTACGATCTGCTCCCGGAAAAGCCGGAATGGCTCACGCTGGATGACATCAGCAAGTATGCGCAGCGTATGGAGAGCGGCGGTGTCCTGTCCCCGGCAGAGACCGCCGCAACACCCCCGGATAGCGCGGCAGATCATGCCGTGGAGATCCCGGTGGACGGTGAATGGAAAAAATTCCAAACGGTAAAGGAAGCTGAACACGCTGCTTATCAGGAATGGATAAAGGAAGGCCGCAAAAATGCGGTCAATTACATATCCACTGGCGACGCCATTCCATCAGGCGGCCCCAAGGCCCGGTTCCAGGACAACATCGCTGCTTTGCGGCTGCTACAGCATCTGGATGCTACCGGCCAGCAGGCACTCCCGGATCAGCAGCGAGGGCTGGCCCGTTATGTGGGCTGGGGCGGCCTGTCCGACGCCTTCGACGGCAAAAAAGCCGAGTGGGCAGGGGAATATAAAACGCTGAAGGAACTGCTGCCCGCACAGGAATATGAAGCCGCCCGCGCCTCTACCCTGACCTCGTTCTATACGCCGCCGGAGATCATCCGCACCATGTATGAAACGCTGGAGCGCTTCGGCCTGAAGGGCGGCAACATCCTGGAACCGAGCATGGGCGTGGGCGCATTCTTCGCCAACCGCCCGGCGTCCTTCGATACGAACGGCACGATGCTGTACGGCGTGGAACTGGACCCGGTCACGGGGCGCATCGCCCAGCAGCTTTTTCCTAAAGCAAACATCCAGATCACGGGCTATGAAAAGGCGTCGCTGCCGGACAGCTTTTTTGACGCGGTGGTGGGCAATGTGCCTTTTGGGCAGTACAAAGTAAACGACCCTGCCTTCAACCGCTACAATTTCCTGATCCACGATTACTTTGCGGCAAAGAATATCGACAAGCTGCGCGTGGGCGGTATCCAGGCCATAATCACGACCAGCGGCACGATGGATAAGCAAACAGAAGATGTGCGAAAGTATCTTGCAGCCCGTTGTGAGTTAATCGGTGCAGTGCGCCTGCCGAATACGGCCTTTAAGGCCCTGGCCGGTACGGAAGTGACAGCCGATATTCTGTTCCTTCAGAAACGAGATCACATTGTTGACCAGGACGTATCCTGGGTGCACACAGGAACAAATGCGGATGGCATCCCCATGAACCAGTATTTCATCGACCACCCCGAGATGATTTGCGGAAAAATGGAGATGGTCAGTGGCCCCTATGGGATGCGCCCTACCTGTCAGCCTGATACCAGCACAACTCTGGAGCAGCAACTGCAGGCTGCGATGGGAAGGTTGAATGCCACGTTGGTGAAGGCCGAACCGGTTATTCTGGAGCAGCAGCCCGGAGAGGCAACCACCTTACCAGCAGACCCCGATGTACGGAATTACAGCTATTGTATCCGTGACGGTAAGATTTTTTTCCGTACTGATTCAGTTATGCGGGAAGTTACCGCAAACGCCACAGCACAGGCACGAATCAAGGGCATGATCTCTATTCTGGCCACCACACGGGAGTTGATTCAGGCTCAACTCGATGATTTCCCGGATGAGGCTGTTGAACAACTTCAGCGACGGTTAAATCACGAATACGATACCTACACGGAGAAATATGGCAGGCTCAGCAGTCGCGCAAACTCTCTGGCTTTCCGCGATGATAGCGGGTATAGCTTGCTCTGTTCGCTGGAAAATTTCGATGACGACCACAATTTCAAGTCGAAGTCGGATATGTTTACAAAGAAAACAATCCGGCCTAACCGAGTGATTGAGCATGTGGAAACAGCCAGCGAGGCTCTCGCGCTGTCTGTCCAGGAACATACCAGTGTAGATTTGCTTTATATGGAGCAGTTAACCGGCAAAACCCGTGATGAGCTTCTGCAAGATTTGACAGGCGTGGTATTTCGCGTTCCCGGTGAAACGACTGCTGCCGGTGAGCCTCTGTATCAAACCGGCGAAGAATACCTCTCTGGTGATGTACGCAAAAAGCTGGCAACAGCTGAAATTTTCGCTAAACAAGACCCCGGCTATCAGGTCAACGTGGATTCTCTGAAAAACGTACAACCGAAAGACTTGACCGCATCTGAAATCGAATTGCACCTTGGAACGACCTGGATTCCTCCTGAGGATATCAAGCAATTCATTCTGGAAACGATGGAGCCTAATCGCTGGGTAGCGCAATCTATAAAAGTCAGCTATAACCGGCTCAACGCCACCTGGAACATCGAAGGGAGTTCCGTAGACAGCTACAGCTTGAAGGCTACAACTACTTTCGGTACAAAGAGAAAGAACTTTTATGAGATTTTACGCTGCAGTTTAAATCTACAAACTGTCAAGGTTGTAGATTATATCGAGGACGTAGACGGGAAGAAGAAGGCTGTGCCAAACGTTAAAGAAACCCGTTTGGCTCAGGACAAGCAACAGCAAATTGAAGCTGCCTTTAAGGATTGGATATATCGAGATCCTGATCGGCGGCGGCGACTGGTTGATTATTACAACACTCATTACAACAACCTTCGGCCACGCGAATATGATGGAAGTTTTCTGCGCTTTCCGGGCATGAACCCGGAAATATCGCTCAGACCCCACCAGCGCAACGTAGTAGCCAGAATTTTGTTTGGCGGTAATACTCTAGTAGCTCACGCAGTTGGCGCAGGTAAGACAATGGTTATGGGCGCTGCCGCGATGGAGAAAAAGCGCCTGGGGCTGTGCAATAAAACACTAATCATTGTCCCCAACCACCTGACCGAACAAATGGGCAGCGAACTTCTCAGTCTTTACCCCAACGCCAATATACTCGTTTCCACAAGGCATGATTTTGAGAAAAATCGCCGCAAGCTATTTTGTTCTCGTATCGCCACCGGCAACTATGATATCGTGATCATGGGACACAGTCAGTTTTCCCGGATTCCGCTGTCAATCGAAAGGCAGCAGAAGTTCCTGCAGGACGAGATCGAACGGTACACGCAAGAAATTGCCAGCGCAAAAAAGGAAAAAAGCGGGCAAGATCTGAGTGTCAAGCAAATGGAGGCCACCAAAAAACGCCTTCAGTCACATTTGGAAGAACTGATGGATTCTCCCAAAGATGATGTGGTAACATTCGAACAGTTGGGCGTCGATTCACTCATGGTTGATGAGGCCCACGAATTTAAGAATCTCGCAGTCACCACAAAAATGCAAAATGTTGCCGGTATATCGACCTCAGAAAGCCAGAAAGCAACTGATCTTCTGATGAAAACCCAGTATTTGGATGAAATCACTGGCGGGAGAGGGCTTGTTTTCTGTACTGGCACCCCAATCAGCAACTCACCCGTTGAGCTGTATACCATGATGCGTTATTTGCAGGCCAGCACGTTGCGTGCCCATGACCTTTTGTCTTTTGACGCCTGGGCCGCCAACTTTGGACAAACCACAACCTCCATTGAACTAGCCCCGGAAGGTACTGGCTATCGGTCGAAAACTCGCTTTTCAAGATTTTTCAATCTCCCCGAACTTATCAGCATGTGGAAGTTGGCCACCGATGTACAGACTTCCGATATGCTGAACCTACAAGTTCCCGATCTGGAAGGCGGAAAAGCCACAGCTGTGATGTGCCCTCCCACGGAGCTACAGAAAGAAAGCATCCAGGCCCTTGGAGAGCGGGCCGAGAAAGTCCGCGCTGGCAATGTAGACCCGCACACAGATAACATGCTCAAAATTGTGCGCTGCTAAGCGCAAAAATGTATCTCCCCCGCAGGGGGACATTATTAAAAGTGAATAATGGGAACAACCAACCTACCTAGCGAGGAAACTCAAAGGGGACAATCGCATGTTGGTAAAGCGGATAAGGAGTTAATCGAAAGACTTCGACGCTCCGCAAGTTCCGTGTCCTATGGTTAAAGCTATACTGCCTGAACCTTAGTTCCGACTTGGTGCACAGCATCGCCCACCGGAAAGCGATTGATACCGGTGTCATTGTATGCTCGCTGTTGTTGATTTTGGGCGAGTAACTTTTTGCAATGAAAGAGCGCACAATGAGTGTGAATAAAGGAACGAAAAAGGAACCTAAGGGATGCTCGATACGTACACTTTTGACGAATGGCAGGATTGCCTAAAGGGGGCGACCCCCATGGCAACGGAGTCACCATAGTAGTCAGAGCAAGGGAAAGCCTTGTACACGGCGAAGGGTGACAGGTAATTTAGACTTAGTTAGAAAGGAGTAGGTGCGTGAGATGCGTACAGCCCAAACTGTTTTAACGGTCATTCAAGAACGTGGAAAACAGCACAAACCCATTGAAAGAGTTTACAAACTCTTGTTCAACCGGGACTTCTATCTCAATGCCTATGCGAAGTTATACCCGAATAACGGCGCAATGACCAAGGGTGTTACAGATGAAACGGTTGATGGTATGTCGATCCAGAAAATCGACAGAATGATTGAACTTCTACGAGAAGAAAAATACCAATGGAAGCCTGCAAGACGTGAATATATTCCAAAGAAAAACGGAAAGAAACGTCCTCTTGGTATTCCTGCATGGGGAGACAAGCTATTGCAGGAGGTAATGCGAGAAATATTAGAAGCGTATTACGAACCGCAATTCAGCAATCATTCCCATGGATTCAGACCCAATAGAGGATGTCACACAGCGTTGCAGGAAATTCAGATTTGGAAAGGAACCCGTTGGTTCATCGAGGGAGACATATCCAAATACTTCGATACGATTGACCACGATGTTCTCTTGAAAATTCTTGAGAAGAATATCCATGACGGAAGGTTTCTTCGCCTTATCTCCAATATGCTGAAAGCTGGCTATTTGGATGATTGGAAGTTCAATCAAACAATCAGCGGAACTCCACAGGGAGGGGTTATCAGCCCTCTACTGGCAAACATCTACTTGAATGAATTTGACCAGTGGTTAGAGAATACGCTAATTCCCCAATATACAAAGGGTAAGCGGCAGAAATCTAACCCTGCATACAACAGGATGAACGCTGAAATCAGCAAAGCCAGAAAGAATAGAGATATACAGACTGCCCACAAACTTGAGGTAGAACGGCGAAATATTCCGTCAGTTGACCCGTATGATGAAAACTATCGCAGATGCAGATATGTTCGCTATGCTGATGATTTTCTCATCGGTTTTACAGGCTCCAAAGCTGATGCCGAGGAAATTAAGGCGGCAATGCACAATTTCCTTGAAAATGAGCTTCATCTGGAATTATCGCAGGAAAAGACCTTAATTACCAATGCAAGTAGTCAGGCGGCTAAGTTCCTGGGTTACGAAATTAAGGCACAAAGGGCTAATGACTACATCGACCCCAAAGGGCGCAGAGGTGCAAAAGGTGCCATCGCACTACTTGTCCCTGCAAAGGTTATTGAGAGCAAGTGTCAATCCTTCAAGCGAAATGGAAAGGTTACTCATAGAAATGCGTTGCTCCAAGATGATGATTTTTCTATCGTGCAACAGTTTCAAGCGGAGTACCGTGGGTTGGTTCAGTATTATATCCTGGCACAAAATCTGTCGTGGTTTTCTACGCTGTATTGGGTAATGGAAACTTCTTTACTGAAAACATTAGCCTGTAAACACAGATCTTCTATGAAGAAGCAAAAGAAAAAGTACAGAACCACAACTACAAGCACAAGTGGAAAAGAAGTCCCCTGCTTACAAGTGGTCGTGCCACGGCCCGGTAAGAAGCCTCTTGTTGCAACTTGGGGTGGTATCTCCCTTGTCCACAAGCGCAAAGCCATTATTGAGGACAAGCCTTATAAAGTGTATGGCGGACGAACGGAGCTTGTAAAAAGACTGCTGGCAGATACCTGTGAATTGTGTGGAAGCAAAGAAAATATTGAAGTACACCACATTCGCAAACTTGCTGATGTGAAGAACAAGGGGCTGCTTAACGCTCCCACATGGGCGCAAGTTATGGCAGCAAGAAACAGAAAAACGCTTGTGGTATGTCGGGAATGCCATGTAGCAATCCACAATGGAACAATAAACAAACCACTTTCTTGAAATTAAATTACTGGGGAGCCGGATGATGCGAAAGTATCAAGTCCGGTTCCGTGGGGGGATAACGGAAAAGGAGCATAGCTACCTCGCCGGTATCCTACCCGACACAACGGACGGCAGGAAACTGGCTCTCGATCAGCGGCTGCTCAACCCACTTCTCCCGGATGTTCCCGAAAACAAAGCCACGGCCTGCGCCAGCAAGGTATTTGAGATTTGGCAAAACACCATGGCCACACAATCGACGCAGCTGATCTTCTCCGATCTGGCCACCCCCAGCACTGGAGAATGGAACGTTTACGACGATATCCGTGACAAGCTGATTGCCAAAGGTATTCCGAAGGAACAGATTGCATTTATCCATGACGCCAATACCGACGCCAAAAAAGCCACTCTGTTTGCAAAGGTGCGTGCCGGAAAGGTGCGCATCCTGATGGGCAGTACACAAAAAATGGGAGCCGGAACCAACGTGCAAACCAAATTGATTGCACTCCACCATCTTGATGTGCCCTGGCGGCCCTCGGATATTGAGCAGCGCGAAGGTCGGATTCTGCGCCAGGGCAACGAAAACCCATCTGTGCAGATCTATCGGTATGCAACCGAAGGCAGCTTCGACGCCTACAGTTGGCAGCTGATCGAAAACAAGCAAAAATTCATATCGCAAATCATGACCAGCAAGTCGCCTGCTCGATCTTGTCAGGATTTGGACGAAGTTGCACTGTCCTACGCGGAAATCAAAGCCCTATGCGCCGGCAATCCCCTTATCAAAGAAAAGATGGAACTGGACAATGAAGTAGCCCGGTTGAGCACACTGCGCTCCTCCCACATGTCACAGATATTTGAGCTGCAGGACAAGATCGCCATCGGGTATCCTACCTCCATACAAAAAGTCGAAGAATCTCTGAAAGCAATATCCGAGGATATGGAAACTTACAAAGCCAATAGTCGTTTCAATCCAGACGGCAGCGAGAAATTCTCCGCTATTGTAATGGGAACAGCCTATACGGAGCGCAAAGCTGCCGACGCTGCTCTGCGCGATGCGCTTCAGGGAGCCACCGCCGGTGACGTCATAATCGGTCAGTACAGAGGGTTCAATATCCATGCCTATTATGACGCCAAAGCCGTCAGCTTTATGGGATATCTCCAGGGTGAACAGAAATACAACTTTGAGTTTAACCCGAAAGAGAACTTTTCCTCGTTCCGCCATCTTTTAGATAAGCTATCTGACACACAGGCGCTTGATCAGGAGCGGCTGACCATACTGAACAAAAACCTGGAAGATGCAAAAAAGGCTGTAAATCAACCTTTTGCATACGAAGAAGATTTTCAAACAAAATTGGCACGCCTAAACGAGTTAAATCAACTTTTGAGCGAAGATGATAAAACCACCCCCAAAAAGGAGAACCCTATGCAGAAAGAAGAATATCAAGATTTAGACGAATTTCTCGACGATGGCAAAATCGTTCCAGCCAACCAGTTACCCGCCGGATGGCAATGGGAAATGTATAACGACGGAAGTGGCTCTTTACATGGACCAAATTCCGAACGCTTCTACAGTTATGATCTTGCCCCGTATGCCACTTCTGGACTAATCGAATATAACGCCACTGGCAAAGGTTACGATACATTTGAGGGCTCCCTGGACGATTTCAGAAACTGGGCTGAGCAGCAAGTACAGGCTCAACTAGAAGTACAGAAATATCGCACACAACTTAACCAAACCTACGATTCAATGGCTAATGATCCTCAGAAGTATCTCGAATACTTAACCTTCCGTGGCCAATGTGTCGGCCTGGGTGCTGAAAACAGTGTTGCGGTATTCGCCCAAAACCCCAAAGCCACCTACTGCCCTGCCCCGGAAGCACTCGGGTCGCCCAATATCAAATCTGGCGAAGAAGATCATTTTGTTTCTGTACTGCGTTCCGATGGGATAGAGCGCGTCTATGCTTTGGAGCAGTACGATCTGCCCGAAAGCGAATACCTGGACAACGCCCCGCTGCAATGGACAGACGCCCAGCATAGCGATCTGATGCACCGTGTGGAAGATGCCGCACACCTCGCTAATATCTCCATTGTGAAAGATATTCGCCTTGGCTCCGGCTTTTTTGATGCGCCCAGAAACACCATCCACATCCGGGAAGGAGAAAACGATACAGAACAACTGAAAAGTCTGCTGGAAGGCTATTCCGAGGCAGTCATCGCCCGGACAAACACCGCTGAAAAGCCGGTGGCAGAACTGGAAAGCGCCGCCCTGGCGGCTCTCCTGCAGGTACGCTGCGGTGTGCCGGTCGATGGCCAGTTGTCGGAGAGAATCACCACCGCGCTGGAAGATGCCAGGCAAGTTTCCGGCTTCAGCATGAAGGACAGTGTGGCCAGGCTCCACAATGCAATGGAATACTGTGTCCGTTATGCCGAACTGGAACAGACCAGCGAACAGTATCATGCTCAACAAATTGAGCCGGAGGCGATGACCCCGCAAAGCGAAGCCTTTATGGAAATGATGTAAGGCAGGTGATTTTTTGAAAAAACTGTTTCGCCCATTGCTGGTGCTGGTCATTGGCTATGCCCTGTTGACGGGCTTCCAGGTGTTCCTGCAGGTGTCTATAGATTGGCGGTTGGCGGTTAGCAAATTTCTATTGGCCATACTGGCCACGGCTGTCATTGAACTGCTCAACCGTCAGCCCCTGGCTGTCCGGGATGTAAAAGCCGGGCACGGCCAGCACGGCGACGCCCACTTCATGGAGCCGGAGGAAGTCAAGCGGGTTTATCAAGAAGTGCAGCAAGGACATGAGGCGCAACCGGCCATGCTCGTGGGTGCATCCAAAAGCACCTGGCTGGTCGATACAAGCGATCAATCTGTATTGATGGTCGCCCCGCCCGGTGCCGGTAAGTCCACCAGCCTGTATATCCCCACGATCACCTACAACGCCCGGGTAAATCTGCGCACGCAAGACGCCCAGGGAATCGGCCAGGGGGCCAGCATGGTTCTGGTATCTGTCAAAGATGACCTGTATACGATTACCAGCGCCGAACTGAAAAAGTGCGGCTACCGCGTGCTGAAGCTCGATCTGCGAAACGTGTTTTGCTCCTGCCATTTTAATCTTTTGTACCGCGTCAACATCGAAATCGACGCATGGCGCAAGGAGCAATACGCCAAGCAGCGGGCCGTGCATTATGCCACGGCAGAACGCTACGCCAAGGTCATTGCCAGCGCGATCATCGGTAATACCGGCTCTGTGAACAGTGGTGACAGCAGCGAGTATTTTAACGAGACTGCCCGTGGCCTGATAACCGGCCTGGTCCTGCTGGTGTCTCAGTATGGCCAGGACGGTGAGCGCCACATCGTCAGTGTTTTTAATCTGATTGTCGAACTGGCAGGGGCAGATAACCCGGAGAAAGGGAACACCGTCCAGAAAAGCCGCCTGGCTGCCATGCTGGAGGGGGTTACCGATCGGAGAATCAAAGGCTATATCAGCACTACCACAAGCGCGGATATTCGTACAACACTCAATATCGTTTCTTCGGCGCTGTCCAAGCTGCTGAAATTCGTCGATGCGGAGCTGGAGCAGCTGATCTGCACACACGACAACGATCTGGACGCCGAACGATTCATCGAACGGCCCACAGCGATCTTCCTGATCGCGCCCGATGAAAACGAAACCAGGCACTTCCTGGCGTCGCTGTTCGTCCGCTTCCTGACCGACGATCTGATTGCTCTGGCCGAGCGCCAGGGCGGGCATTGCCCTCGTCCCTTCTACTATTTTCTGGATGAGTTCGGCAACTTCCCGGCAATTCCCGGTGTCACCAGCCTGTTCTCGGCTATCCGCAGCCGAGGCGGGCGCATCCTGGTCGCGGTGCAAAGCTACAGCCAGTTTTTGCTCAAATACGATAAAAACGTCACCGAGATCATCAAAGACAACTGCCAAATTTTGCTCAACACGTTTGTATCGCCGTCGGCTCAGGATACCGCTACCAGTATATCCAAAATGCTGGGCGACGAAACCATTCTGACCGGCTCCTCCTCTCGCTCTGACGGCAAGACCACCAGCAGCCATCAGCTGATGGGCCGCCCTCTGATGTCCCCTGCTCAGATGGTGCGCATCCAGCGTGACACCTGGATTGTCGAGAAAGCCGGGTATGCCCCCATGAAAACCCATCTTGAGGGCTACTGGAAATACTTGTCTTTGGCTCCCCAGGAGCAGGACACCACCGGCGAGAACGACTACCTGGAAATCAAACTGCTCAGCACGGAATCTCTGCGACAAGCCCTGGGAAGTGCCCCGGCACGCCCTCACACGCCCCCGGCAGCAACCAGAGAGCCGCGCCGCAAGCTGGGAGCTTCCCGGCGCGAAGCGGCAGCACTGTACCCCGGAAAATTCAACCCCTAAACAACAACAATGCCCCAGGCAAACGGCTTGCCTGGGGCTGCTTTTTTGGAAGGAAGAACACCATGTTTGTAAAAATTTATAACGGCTTATTTGATTATGGGCTAAAACCCAAGGAATTGATGGTATTTTTGTTTTTATCGTACTGCCAGAACTGCCTGGGCACAGCGACCGTCCGTAACGCCACCATACAGCAGCGGTGCGGTCTGAGCGAGAACACGATCCGCTCCGCCGTGGCCGGTCTGGAACAAAAGGGCCTGCTGGTAGTGTCTGCCCGGCAAGATCGGGATGGCCGCAGGATCTCCAATCAGTACAAGCTCCTGCAGCTGTCCGGCGCATGGGGCAAGCTGCCGGTAGAAGCATTCAACCTGGATAAACGGGATTTTGCCGTGTACGCCTACCTCTGCCGTTGCTCCAATGGGCAGCGCAAGGCGTTTCCCTCGTTTTCGCACATGGCAGCCGCGCTGCGCATGGCCATCGGCACAGTGCAAACGGCTGTCAAATCCCTGGTGGCCGCTGGGAGGCTCCTCAAAGCCGCTTTCCGTGCCGGGAAGCACAACCTGTACATACTCGTCGAAACGGTCGCACAGACGCTCCCAGGGGCCAATCCTGGCGCACAAAAAGAAAACCGCCGTGCTGGAACACGGCGGCAAAAAATCGAGATGCTGCTGGCAAGCATAGCAAGTCTCATTTCCAATTCCAAAATACTACACGAGATCGGTGCTTGTCAAGAGGTCTTACTCGTTTTTCTGAAAAGGGTATGTCAAAATTTGCGGAACAGTAATAAGACTAACCCTACTTACAGTACAGAAGGAAGAACTATATCTCCCAGTAGGAGGATACTAACGGGAGAAGTGCGCCCTGCGCAGCCGGAATGCAAGGGGCGAAGTGTACCCCTGGCGGGCCAGGAGTTGATCGGCGGGGCGCGGCGATATTTTTTCCTTTGTACCGCATTGCAAAGCCTTTGGCAAGCAGCTATAATTTGGGACAGGAGGATGCAAAATGATGATGGTGGTAATCAAATTCAAGCCGGAGGGGAAGGAGTACCTGTTCGGCGTGCCGGAGGACTACAAGGGCAAGCGGCAGATCAAGCCCGGCAGTCTGGTCCGTGTCCCCGTAAACGGCGGGAAGAAAAAGGCGCTGTTCCCCGTAGTTCGGGTGGTTGAGGTCGATGTGCCACCGGAGAAGTTAAAGATGATCGGCTA
>ULOT01001244.1_pt1 | contig 22341 bp, 21 predicted proteins | sample 1952811 | NCBI WGS metagenome assembly ULOT01 (sample SAMEA4835609, study PRJEB28245) | human gut metagenome | biome: gut microbiome; material: fecal sample | place: Denmark | collected 2008
CGGGTCAGCGCCAATCCACGTCGCCTCCGCGCCGATACTCATCGTCGAATACAGCATCGGGTGATCCTCGCCCTGCGCCACCAGCAGGCGATTGCTCTCCAAATCCTTGCCGATGACGAACCAGCTCCGCCCGTCACCGCATCCGCCGATGCCCAGCCCGCGCCGCTGACCAAGCGTGTAGTACATCAGCCCATCGTGATGCCCGACGACGCTCCCATCCGGCGCCACCATGTCGCCGGGCTGCGCAGGCAAATAGGTCGACAAAAACTGCCGGAAGTTGCGCTCACCGATGAAGCACACGCCGGTCGAATCCTTCTTCTTGCACACGGGCAGCCCATTTTCCTCCGCAATGCGGCGCACTTCGGTCTTTGTCATGCCGCCGACGGGAAAAATTGCCTTCCGCAGCTGTTCCTGGTGGAGCATATAGAGGAAATAACTCTGATCTTTGTTCGGGTCAATGCCGCGCAGAAGGTCGCCATTTTCGTTCGTCCGCACAAAATGCCCCGTCGCCATTTTCGATGCGCCAAGCTGCATGGCAAAATCCAAAAATGCCTTGAACTTGATTTCGCGATTGCACAGCACATCCGGGTTCGGCGTGCGCCCCGCGCGGTATTCTTTGAGGAAGTAGCTGAACACGCGATCCCAGTATTCGCGGGAAAAATTGACCGCATAGTAGGGAATGCCGATGATTTCGCACACCTCGCGCACGTCGTTCCAATCGTTTTCCGCCGTACATACGCCGGATTCGTCCGTCTCTTCCCAGTTCTTCATGAACACGCCGACCACGTCGTACCCCTGCTGCTTAAGCAGCAGCGCCGCGACAGACGAATCCACGCCGCCGGACATACCCACCACAATTCGCTCGCTCACGCTTCTGCCTCCATAAGCCGCTGGATGACCTTCTCCGTCATGTCCCGGCTGACTTCCTCTGCCGGTTTTGCCGCATCCACCACGATGAACCGCTCCGGCTCGCGGCGGATGAGTTCGTGATACGCTGCTTCCGTCCGTGTACGGAAGGCGTCGTCCGCCTGCTCGATGCGGTCAAGCTGACTGCTGGCGGCGCGGCGGCGCAGAGCGGCTTCCCGGTCAATGTCCAGATAGACCGTCAGCATCGGCATCGTGCCATCCACTGCCGGGCGGTTGATATTCAGCACTGTGTCCACGCCAAGCTGACGCCCGCCGCCCTGATATGCCACGGACGAATCCACAAAGCGGTCGCACAGCACCGTTTTGCCCGCCTGCAGCGCTGGGCGGATGACCTGCCGCACATGCTGTGCGCGCGCCGCGGCGTAGAGAATCGCCTCGGTCGTCTCGTCCATTGCCTTGTTTTCCGGATCAAGCAGCAGCGCGCGAATCTTCTCGCTGATGGGGCATCCGCCGGGTTCACGGCTGCGGATGACCTCGAAGCCCCAGCGGTCGAGCGCATCCTCCATTGCCGCCATCTGCGTCGTTTTGCCGCTGCCGTCCATGCCCTCTATTGACAGGAACGCGCCCGGAACCGCTTCTTCACCGGGGCAAAGATGGCGGATGACGTCCTCCACCGTCTCGCAGTACACATCGCACCCGCTGTTCATCAGCTCTTCACGGCTGCCGTAACCGTAGCCCGCGCCGATTGCGCCGATGCCAACCTTCTTCGCGCCCTCCATGTCAAATCGGCGGTCGCCCACCATCCACGCTTCGCCCGCATCCTCCGGCAGCACCTGCCGAATCAGCAGTTCCTTGTCCGCACCGCGCCCATCCTTGGGGCCTACGATTTTCGTGATGTAGCGGTTCAGTCCGAAATGCTCGATAATCCGCTCCGAGGAGCGCTGCGGCTTGCCCGTCGCGATACCGATGTACCAGCCGTCGCGGTGCAGCATCCGCAGCAGACGGCGGATGCCCGGATACACCCGGTTCTCAAACAGCCCGACAGCCTCATAGCGCTCGCGATAGGTGCTCACCGCCTTATTCGCCATTTCCTCGCTCATGCCCATGTATTCCATGAACGACCAGCCCAGCGGCGGGCCGATAAATTTGCGCAGCGTCGCCGCATCCGGCACGGGAAAGCCGAGCTTCTCCGCCGCATAGCGTACACAGTTCCAAATGCCTTCCTCCGAGCGGGTCAGCGTACCGTCCAAATCAAAAATCACACATTTGCGCACCGCAAATCGTCTCCTTCTACGCCGAAGCGCTCCCGCGTCCCGGCTTCCTGCAATTGCCTGATGATTTCCCGCGTCACCCGTTCGCCGGGCGCAAGCAGCGGGATTCCCGGCGGATACAGCCCGACCGCCGCCGCCGCGATTTTCCCCTCCGCTCTGTCCAGCGGCACGAGGATTTCCTCCGCCATCGCCGCCTGACGCGGGGTCAGGACAGCTTCCGGCATGTCCGGCATCAAGGTCAGCGGCGCAAACTGCTTTTTTTCTGCCGCCGGGATGCTCGCCAGCAGCTCTGGCAGTCGGCGGATTTCAACGATGTCGTCCATCACCGATAGAATCAGCACCACGCGCCGCTCGTCCGCCATTTCCACGTCCAGTCCGGCTTCGCGCAGCTGTTCCGCCAAACATTTTCCTCCCTGCGGCGCGGAAATGACCAGCCGCGTCGGGTCAAAGCACACGGGCAAATTCGCCCACTCCGCGTATGCATCGTGATACGGCGTACCGACAAGCCGCCTGCGCACATCGTTGACCGCTTCGGATAACGCCCGCAAGTGTGCCCGACCATTCTCTTCCATCCACGCGCGGCTGTCATCGATGGACAGCATCAGCAGGAACGATGGCGACGACGTCTGTTCCCGCCGCAGCAGCGTCCACGCGCGCTTTTCATCCGCTGCATCCGCCAAGTGCAGCACCGCGCTGCCCGTCAGCCCCATCAGCGTCTTATGCACCGACTGCACCCACGCATCCGCGCCAAGCGCTCCGGCGGATGTCATCCCGTCGCACCACGGGAAATGCGCCCCGTGTGCCTCGTCCACAACGACTTTCGTCCCTTGACGATGCGCCGCCGCCGCAATCCGCCGGAAAACATCTTCCCGCATCGCGCCGCCGTAATAATCCGGACGGACAAGCAGCATCGCCCGCGCGTCCGGATTCGCCCGCAGCGCCGCCAGCACATCCTCCTCCGCCAGATAGCAGTACCCGTCCGGCGTGCAGCGAACCGGCATCCACTTCACCCGCATTCCGCCCAGCACGCAGGCGTTCACCGCCGATAAGTGCGCATTGCGCGGCAGCAGCACCGTTTCGCCATCCCGCGCGTACAGCTGCAGCATCACATGATTACCCGCCGTCGATCCATTATGGAGGAAAATCGTCTTTGCCGCGCCCGCCGCCTGCGCATACAGCCGCATGGATTCACGCAGTCCGCCCTCCGCCGCGTACAGGTCATCCGTGTTCGGCAGTTCCGTCGTGTCCAGCGCATATAAATCCGCCGCGCCGAACGGCGGCCGCCCCTTATGCCCCGGCATATGCCCGCTCCTGCGCCCCGATGCCGCCGTCAGCATGTCGTATACCGGGCGCATGTCCGCCATCTCCCTTCCGTCTTTCTGCATCCCCCAGTATAGCAGAAAACGCCGCGTGTGGCAATGGTGTTCGCATTGCCTTTCGTCAAGGGGCGGAGAAAATGCCTGTCTTCGGGCAGAATCCGCATCTGAAATTTTGTTGCGTGTTCCCCTTGCAAATCCCACATTTCGTGCTATAATAGCAGACGTCGAAACAATATCTTGTGCTCCATATGGTGTGATAGCGCCGTGCAACCACAAGATTTAGGGCTTGCTGATTTTCCAGCGAGTACCATAGAGAGGAGAAATACCTATGTGCTGCCAAGTAAATGTGACGAAGGGAACCCTGTCTCAGGCGGAAATTGACGCCTATGTGGATCATGCGCGCCAGAAGTACAACCGCGAGCCGCTTTCGATGGACATTGCGGTGGATGGCGACGAAGTGGAACTGTCCTACGATTTCGGCAACGTGCCGTTCCAGCGGATTCGCCGCATCACGGGCTATCTGGTGGGCACGCTCGACCGCTTCAACAACGCCAAGCGCGCCGAGGAGCATGACCGCGTGAAGCATGGAATGCCGGCGGCGGTGTGAGAATAAGCAGGGTGATTTTTTCCCCGTTCGGGTGTCGGAAGGCAGCCGGGCGGGGAATTTTGTTTTTTCTGCCTGAAAATTTACAATCTGCATTGACAGCTCCGCAAACGCATGATATATCATGTGGTAAAAGGAGGTTAATTCCATGGCTCGCAAGCAATTTTTATCCTTCCTGCTGATTTTCTCCCTGCTCTTCTCGTGTGCGTCCGCGCTGGCGGAAGCGGACGATGACGACGATTGGGACGACAATGTGGATGATGCGTGGGAAATGGAGCATCCTCTCCACAGCGGCGACTACGCCTATGCCCTGCTCGATGACGGGACGGTCGAAATTACCTCTTACGGCGGCGCTGATACCGAGATTGTCATCCCCGACACGCTGGACGGTAAGCCTGTCACTGCCATCGGCGAGCGCGCTTTTTATTACAGCCTTTCCCTGACTTCCGTCACCATCCCCGATTCCGTCACTCACATCAGCCAGAAGGCGTTCTCCTGCTGCTTTCAGCTGACGTCGATTACTCTACCCAGCGGGCTCACCGCCATCGAGTCGGGTACGTTCGACCTGTGCAAATCCCTGACAACCATCGACATCCCTGATTCCGTCGCGGCGATTGCGGATGATGCCTTCATAGGCTGCAAAGCCCTGCAATCCTTCACCCTTTCGCCGAATCACCCGTATTTCTTCTTGGCGGATGATGCCCTGTGCCGCACCGCGGACAGCACGCTTCTGCTCTACCCAAACGCCCGCGAACCCCGGACATACCGCATCCCGGACGGCATCACCGCCATCAGCGCTTATGCCTTCTATGACTGCGATTTGCTGCAATCCGTCGTTGTTCCCGATTCCGTCACTCAGCTTCCCGCGCGCGCATTTTCCGGCTGTTCGGCGCTTGCTTCCGTCTCCCTGCCCGATTCGCTGACCGAAGTCGGCATTGCAGCATTCTCCTTCTGCGCCGCGCTGACCGACATTCGCCTCCCCGCATCCATTACGGAAATCAGTGCTGGTCTGTTCTCCGGCTGTTCCTCCCTTGCGACCCTTGAAATTCCGGATTCTGTGACCATCATCGGCGGCGACGCTTTCGTTGGCTGCACTTCGCTGACTTCGATGACCATCCCCGATTCCGTCACCGAAATAGGCGCGAATCCCTTCCCGCGTTCCGGGCTGCAATCCATCACCCTGTCCCTCGATAACCGACTTTCGCCGTGGTGGACGGCGCACTCGTCCGCAAAGCTGACAATACCCTGCTATCCTACTTCTGCGGGCGGCAGGATGCCGCCTACACCATCCCGCAGGGCATTCTCGCCATCGGGGACAACGCCTTTGCCTATGTCGATTCACTGCAATCCATCACGATTCCTGATTCCGTCACCAGCATCGGGCATTCAGCGTTTCTATTCTGCCGCGGGCTGACCGACGTCACCATCCCCGATTCCGTCACATCCATCGGCAATAGCGCGTTTTCCGGCTGCTCTTCGCTGGCGACGGTCACGCTGCCCGCCTCGATTTCCGAAATCAGCGACCACTTGTTTTTCGCCTGCGACGTTCTTTCTTCTGTCAACATTCCTGATTCTGTGACGCGCATTGGAGAAAGTGCCTTTGCCTCCTGTGACCAGCTTCACACAATTGATATTCCCGACTCCGTCACCATCATCGACCACGGCGCTTTCCAGCTTTCCGGCATCACCTCGGTCAGTATTCCCAATTCCGTCACGACCATCGGCAATGGTGCTTTCTCGTATTGCGACACCTTGACCGATGTCACGCTTCCCGGTTCCCTCACCGAAATCGGATATATGACGTTCGCGCACAGTCTTTCCTTAACTTCCATCACCATTCCCGCTTCGGTTACATTCATCGACAACGATGCGTTTAAGTATCACAACAGCCTGACCCTCACCGTGACACCGGATTTCTACGCAGAAGAGTACGCAAAAGCCCGCAAGATTGACTATACCTACCCCGACTAATCCCCCACATCAAAAGGAGGTCGCCCCCACCCGAACGGCCTCCTTTTCATATTCCCTTTTTACCGAATCTCGCTTCGAATCTCATCCAGACACCGATTCAGCGCGTCCTCCCACCTTGGCAGGTGCGGTTCGGCGTCGCTCAGCAGCCGTACGCTCGACGGATGGTGAATGCCCACCGAGCCGCGGTAGCCGCTCACTGGCTGTACCCGGCAGCGGCTGCCCACCATCCCCAGCGTCGCCATCGCCAGCGTCGCAAGGTTGCATTCGCCCTCGTTGATGAGGTGGTAAATGCCGAATTTTTCTGTCTGAATCAGGCTGACCATCGCGCGGGCAAGGTCAAGCGTGTACGTCGGGCAAGCCATCAGATCGTCGGAAATCGTCAGCTTCTGATGATCCTGCGCTGACGCCAGAATGCCGCAGATTTCCCCCTTCGGCGCGGCGGAGAACAAGCAGCCCGTGCGGACGATGAAGGACCGCGTCATCAGCGCGCGCACAGCTTCTTCCGCCTGCACCTTCGACAATCCGTAAACGTTCGCGGCGCACGTCTTGTCTCTCGTTCCGTGGATAACGTCCGGCGCAGCGCCAAACACCTCCGACGAGGACATCAACATCAGCTTCGCCCCGATCGCCAGTGCCGCGCGAACCATGTTCAGCGTGCCCATCGCGTTCACGTCGATGCACTTTGCGGGTTCCGTTTCCGCCTTGAGCAGGTCGGTATACGCCGCCAAGTGGATGATGGCATCCGGCTTTTCCGCCGTCACCCATTCGCGCACTGCCGCGCCGTCCGTCACATCGAAATCCGCCATATCCACGCCACGCGCATTCACATGCTTCTCGCGCAGTGCACGCATCACGTCGCGCCCCAGCATTCCGTCCGCGCCTGTCACCAATACCTTCATCATGTCCACCCTTTCGCCATTTCTGTCCATCTTTTTGCCAGATATTCAAGCTGATTATACCATTTTTTCTGCCTTTGCGCAACTGGTGAGGGGGATTTTTCCTTGACACGAGGCGCCATTTCGTGTATAGTGAATAAAGAAAAGGAGGTCGATTTTATGACACGCAAACGTTTCTCTGCGTTTTTACTGGCATCCGCGCTTCTCCTCGTCTTTCTGACAAGCGCCGCTTTTGCAGATGGCGGCAAGAAAAAGCAGACCATCCTCACCTCCGGGGATTATCAGTATGTCCTGCACAAGGACGGTTCCGCAGAGCTTCTCTACTGCCTAAGCGACGACGCGGAAATCGTGCTTCCGGACACGCTGGACGGTCATCGCGTCACAATCATTGACACCATCTCCTTCTCCCTCTCCCTGACAGCCGTAACCCTTCCCAATTCTGTTGCCGACCTCGACCATAACCCCTTCGGCTGCTGTCCGCTGCTGCAAACCATTTCCGTCGCCCCGGAGCATCCGTCTTTTTATACATTGGACGGCGTTTTGTTCCGTAAAAAGGACGATGCGCTTGTTGCCTATCCGCGGGGAAAGGCTGCTTCCAGCTACGCCGTTCCGCAGGGAACATCGGCTGTTGGCGAGCGCGCCTTTGACAGCTGCTCCTTTTTGACAAGTGTTTCTCTGCCCGCTTCCGTTACAGAGATTGACGATTACGCTTTCAGCGATTGCTCCGCCCTCGTCGAGGTTTCCATTCCCTCCTCTGTTGACGAGATTGGTTCATGTGCTTTCAACTACTGCACTGCGCTGTCTTCCATCGTCATTCCCGATTCCGTCACAGAAATCGAGGAGGGAGCCTTCGCCGAGTGCCGCGCTCTGACTACGGTTGTGCTTCCAAATTCCCTTACAGAAATCAGCGACTATCTGTTTTCCTACTGCGCTTCCCTTTCCAGCATTCTCATTCCTGATTCTGTGACGGAAATTGAAACAGGCGCATTTCAGAGCTGCACGGCGCTTGTTTCCATTGTCATTCCCGATTCCGTCACGGAAATCGAAGACATTGCTTTTTCCCAGTGCAGCGCCCTGCGTTCCGTCCTTCTCCCCGCTTCCGTAACGGAAATTGGCGTTGGCGCTTTCGACAAATGCCCCAACCTCACGCTGACCGTTTTCCGCAATTCCTACGCCGAACGGTACGCGCAGCGAAACCATATTCCCTACACCTATGCCGACTAATTGAAAAAGAATCATCCTCTGAAAATGCAAGGAGGCCGCCTCTCATCAGGACGGTCTCCATTTTTATATTGATAAGTAAAGCAGCAAGCAGGGTCATTTTGCTAAAAATGACGATTAGCTTGTTGGAAACACATTTCCCAAACCCTATGAATGCAGCACGGGCACTGCGGTTGTGAAGTCGTGAGAAATGCAGTCGGTGTCCAATCACATTGCCCCCGCGCGAAGATTGAGGCGACCGCCAGTGACGGCGCCGAAAATGCGACTGAGCATTTTGTCACGTCCTTTCTTGTTTTTTTTGGCATAGAAAAGGAGGAGCTTCGAAAGAAGCTCCGCTGATGAGAGAGTATACGATGTTAAGTGTTGGAGAACAACTCGTATTGGAGACCTACAAGGGTATGGGGAGTACGTTCAAGATACAATGTTAAGTCATTAACTGTATGTATGTCAGAAAAGAAATCAATCGCCTGTTTTAGAACCGAAAGAGATATGTTCCTGTCATTTTGCGATTCATCCTCACACCGCTTTCGTACATACCACCTTGTTACTGAAGGTTTGGGCCCAACAATTTCCTCTATTGCGATACCAACCTCAACATAGTAATCATTAGCATCCCATTGAGAACTTTGAACATAGACACAATAGACGAGCTCGCCATTAGAAAGAAACCAATAACTCTTATTTTTTCTATACCCAAATGCCTTGAGATACTCGTGCACAGCTAAGAGAAAATCATTTTTATTCATTGAAATCACCTTTCAACATACTTAGGGATACCCCTCATAATTGCGCCCAAACCATCCACATCATCCCCGCTGACCAAAATTTCGAGAAAAGCGCTATTCAAGCGCACTGTTTGTACGCGAAATAAACCTCGTTACGCAACCTTCATTCGAGTGCGAGCAAGGTATAAATTCGCAAGTGCAAACAGTGTGCAGCAATGCTGATGCCGTTTTTCCCGTCCTCGGTATCGTGTCTTGCAGAAATGAAAGATTCTCTTTATCACGCAAAACACATGTGTCAGAAGATTTGACCACATCAATAGTACTGAGTTATAGTACGTTTCTCTCCATTGATGACATCTTCAAAATAATATTCTACATACTGACCCTTAATTTTTCGTTGCCCCAAAAAGAGCATTGGCGTGTTGCTAGTACCCAATGGCCATTCTGAATCTTGGATCCATGAAGGCTTTTTATGCAGCGCATCTAAATGAAAGGCCGAGTTTAATGCAACCCGAACAGCCTTTTGCCGTTTTCCTTTAGGAATGGAGTTTGTTGACAAGATAATCTCTTGAATCACACTACCAACATCAACGCTATCAAGGTAGTCAGGAACTGTATCGATCGCAAACTGATGCAATTCACGATAAAAGGTACTCTTTTCAACATCAGGGAGGTCGTCATGGAAGAGTGACCACATCATGTTATATGCAGTAGAGCAACGACTAATTCTATTGATCGCATAATAACCAACGGTTAATGTGCGACGGAGATCAAAGTTATCATGCTCAAAAGCATTAACATTCAGAGGGCATTGCTTCCATGATTCAGCACTCTTATCTTGTGTTTGTGGAATTCTCCCATTGATAAACTGAACAAGCTCATCATTAGTCTGTACTGCAGATGCAAAATCTTGAGCGGACATTTCAAGAGAAAGGTAGGCCTTGATAATATTTAGCATCAGTTATTCCTCCATTATTAAAATTCGTCCATTACCGTCCTGATATTGATGAAATTCTTGTAACCATACTTTTGATGGAACCTTGTATGCGCTTTCGAACCGATTTCAATATAGGATAGCGGCTGTCGTTTCCACCGTGTGAACCAGTCCGCTGTCCGCATCCACGCCGATGTGCTCCTTGTAGCCGAAGTACCACTGGTTGCCCTTTTTGACGGAATGAGCTTCCGGATCACGCTGCTCTTCTTCGTTGATGCCTGCCCCCAGCTCGTCGTTAATCAGGCTCATCGTCAATTGCTTCTTCACCTCTTTATTATACCTCTTTTCCGACCTTTTGGCTGTTCTTTCTTTGTGCGGGATTGCCCTAATTGAAAAAGAATCATCCCCTGAAAATGCCACGGAGGCCGCACCGCACCGGGACGACCTCCGTTTATATGGGATTTTTTCGCTTATACTATTCCCAGATAAGAATGCGCTAAGATGCGAAGCGAATTTTCATTCTGGCTAACGTGAATGAAACGCAGCGTAGCAGCGCTACGTTAAGTGAAATGAACGGACGCCAGAAGGGAAAAGGCGCAAGCAGATGGCGCAGGTGAATCTGGAAATAGTATTACTCCGCCGCTTCTCCCACGGTTTCCGCCGTGATGTCGCGCCCGAAGTACTTCATGGAAATCTCGCTCAGCTTGCCCTCTTCACGCAGCTCAGCAATCGCCTGATTGATGGCTTCCAGCAGGCTCGCGCTGTCGTCCGTCTTGCGGGTCGGAATCGCCACAAGGTTCGCTTCCTCCGTCAGGGCAACAATCTTGATGTTCGCGTCCGGACGCTTCTGCATATAGTCCGCAATGGACACTTCGCTGTTCAGCGTCGCGTCCGCGCGGCCCGTCAGCACCTGCATAATCGTCTGGTCAAGCGTATCCACGCCAACCACCTCTGCGCCGAACTCTTCCGCCAGAATCATGTAGGTGCTGGCGATGGAGTTCGTGGTCTTCTTGCCCTTCAAGTCTTCAAAGGACTTGATGTCCTCGTTGTCGCCCCGGACGACCAGCGCCGTGCGGTTGAAGGCATAGGGGGTGCTGAAATTGTACTTTTCCGAGCGCTGTTCGGTCACATCAATGCCGTTGGCGGCAATGTCGTAGCGGCCGGAGTCAATGCCGGCGAGGATGCCGTCCCACTCCACGGTCACGAACGTCGCCTTCACGCCCAGCTTCTCCGCAATCGCCGTCGCAATTTCCACATCAAAGCCGACCAGATTGCCGTTTTCATCCGTGTACGTCCAAGGTGCCCAAGTGCCTTCCGTCGCAATGACGATTTCGCCCTTTTCCTGAATGCGCGCCAGCTGATCCTTGCTTTCCTCCGCCAGAGCGGTCATGCCCAGCGCCATCATCAGCGCCAGCAGGAGACTGACAAACTTCTTCATTTTGAATGCCCCTTTCAATTGCATTTATGAAAACCAGCAATGCCGGATTTTCAGCGTTGGTTGATTTTCGCGAGGAACTCCTGCGTCCGTGCCTCTTTCGGGTGCGCGAAAAATTCCTGTGCGCTGTTCTGCTCAATGATTCTGCCGCCCTCCATGAACACAACGCGGTTCGACACATGCCGCGCGAAGTTCATCTCGTGCGTCACGACCAGCATCGTCATGCCCTCTTCGGCTAACTGGCGCATCACGTTCAGCACCTCCCCGATTAACTCCGGGTCCAGCGCGGATGTCGGCTCATCGAAGTAAATGATTTCCGGATTCGTCGCCAGCGCGCGGGCAATCGCGACGCGCTGCTGCTGTCCGCCGGACAATTGCGCCGGGTAGTGGTCGCAGCGGTCAGACAAGCCCACCTTGTCCAGCAGCTTCCGCCCAATCGCCTCCGCATCCGCTTTCTTCATCTTCCGCGCCACAATCAGCCCTTCGGTCACGTTTTGCAGCGCCGTTTTGTTGCGAAACAGGTTGTAGTTCTGGAACACGAACGCCGTCTTTTGGCGGATACGCGCAATATCCCGGTGCGACGCGCGGTTCAGGTCGAATTTCTCGTCATCAAAGAGCAGTTCGCCCGCGTCCGCGCGTTCCAGAAAGTTCACGCAGCGCAGCAGCGTCGTCTTGCCCGACCCGCTCGGTCCCAGAATCGCCACGACGTCGCCCTTGCTGACGGACAGGCTGACGTCCCGCAGCACCTCGGTCGTCCCGAATTTCTTTTGCAGGTGATTGATTTCCAGCATCGCCATCGCGCATCACTCCTTCTGTGCGCCATACGCGCTGAGCTTCTTCTCGCCCCAGCGCTGCACCCACGTCAGCACCGTGGAGAAAATCAGGTAAATCACGCCGACTTCGATATAGAGCGCCATCGGCTCGTAGTAGTACGCCACGAGCTTCTGCGTCGCCATGAACATTTCCGTCACGGTGATGTTCGCCGCCAGCGACGTGTCCTTCACCATAGCAATCAGGCTGTTCGACAGCGGCGGGAACGCCGTGCGCAGCGCCTGCGGCAGCACAATGCAGCGCATCACCTGCAAGTAGCTCATGCCCACGCAGTAGCCCGCTTCCATCTGCCCCACCGGTACGGATTCCAGCGCCGCGCGCATCGTCTCCGCGCAGTACGCGCCCTCGTTGATGGAGAAGACAATCACCGCCGCCGGAAACGGGTCGAGGATGATGCCCAGCGACGGCAGCCCGTAGAACACCACGAACAGCTGCACCAGCAGCGGCGTACCGCGCACGACCCACACATAAAACCGCATAATCTGCCGCAGAACCGGCACGCGGGCATATTGAATCATGGCGGCAATGACGGCAATCACCATCGCGATGGAAAAGGCGATAACCGTCAGCGGAATGGTCATTTTCAGACCGGGCAGCAGAATCTTCGGGAAAGATTCAATCAGCAGTTTGACAATGCGTTCACTCATGGTTTGCTTAAAGTTCCTTCCATACCCAACCGTAGGCAGCGGCAGAGCCGCTTTCTCGCGCAAAAATGACGGTGCTGTCCAAATCAGACAGTATCCGTAGGTTTATCCTACCATGCTGATGGCGGAAATGAAACGATTGGCGAAAACTGCTTTTTCCTTTTTCCGATTGCGGCAGGCGAAAATCAACGAACAGGAAAGTCGGTCAACCTGAAAGTTGGCTTGATGGTTGACCGGCATTGTTTATTCGGTTATTGCGCCGTCGGTGTCGGCTTCACTCCTTCCTCGGCAAGGTAGCTGACCATGCAGTAGCCCTCCACCACATCCGTTTTCACATGCACCCACTCCGGGTCGTCGCACACCTCCAGCACAATCACCCGCTGATTCGCCTGCAAGCGCATCAGCAGTTCGCCCACCATACTCGGCTCGGCGCGCAGATTCAGGCTCGATGCGTTGACGTACATCACCTTTGCGCCCTCTGGCAAGCTGTCCGTCGTCACGGGCATCAGTGTCGGCTTCGGGGTCGGTGTCGCGGGCGGTGCAGGCGTTGCGGCGAGCTCCGGCGGAACGGTCGGCAGCACCGGCGCACCCGTGCCACCCTGCATCAGCACCATGCCGGGGTAGTAGAACGCAAGGATTTCGTCGAATTTCTTGCTGTACTGCCCCGCCATCCACTGCGCCCCGCGCTGGCTCATGCCCACGCCGTGCCCGTAACGCCGTGATTGCAGCAGGAACTGCCCGTTTTCCTCCGTCACCGAAAAAATCTCGCTGCCGGAAATGTCCAGCGACAGCGCGGCGGTGTTCTGCCGATTCAGCGAAATCGTCACCGTTGCTTCCCCCGCCGACAGAAAGTCCGTCAGCCGATTGTCCGGCGTCGGGGAGGGTGTCGGCACGGACGTCGCCGTCGCGGTCGGCACGGGGCTGGGCGTCGCCGTAGCTTCGCCCAATTCCCATTCGTCGCCTTCCGCGGGCGCAACGTCGTAGGTCGCATCCCCCGCGGGCAGCGGAATCGCCGTTTCCTCCGGCAGGATGGATGCGAACGGCTTCTTGCCCGACCAATTCAGCGTCACCACAAGTTCCGTCATCCGGCGGCTCGGCGCGGCGAATGCGGGAGATGCCAGCGTAACGGCGGTGATTTCGTCAATGCGGAAATTCTCTTGCCCTATGGAGTACCCCTCCCGCGTCAGCACCGGCAGCATCTGCTCGTAAATCAGCGTCCGAAGTGCTTCTTTGACCGTGCCGTTTTTGCTGATTTTCATCGTGCGGACGATGCTCTGCGGGTTCTCCAAATCATACGGGTCATCGACCATTGCGTAGTAGCCGTAGTCGCCGCTGCCCGACCACACATTTTCAACCAGCTCCGTCTGTCCGCCGTTGCTGGCGCTGTAAAAGCATTCCGCCAGCTTGCCGTTGTACATGCCGACAATCCCCGCCGTCTCCTGCACGGCGCGGGCGGCGTTTTTGGTGGATGAATCAACGCCCTTGAACACTTGGTCGTTCGTCGTGTCCACCACGTCATAGGCGCGGGAGGCGTTCAGGTGGGACAGCGCATAAGTGCGCGCACAGACAGCCTGCGCCTTGAGCGCTTCGAGCGGGAATGAGTCGCTCATCTCATACGGCACGACGCCCAGCAGGTAATCCTCCACCGACAGCGACAGAATCGGCACGAGCGTCCCGTTCTCCACCGTCAGCATCAGCGAACCGGGATAGAGATTGCCGTTTTTCTCGAAGCGAAGCCCCGGCATTGCGCTGCTGGACTGATTCCGCCGGAATTCCGCACTCTTGCCCAGCCGCATACTCATGCCATCATAGAACAGATACAGCGCACCGGAGCGAATCTGCACCGTCACCTGCGCGTTTTCCGGCAGCGCCATCAAGTCCTCGCCGCCCACGCGCACCGTGTACGCCCCCGCGAGGGTCAAATCCGCGCGGTCCGTCAGCTGCAAACGGCGCAGCAGGACGCGCACCATAGGGGCGGCCTCTTCCGCCGACGCCTTCCCCGGCATCCCCGCCATCAGCAGCGTCCAGCACAGCGCCAGGCACACCGCCCGAAGCAGTCGTTTCATGCACATACCTCCTGTTTGCGGCAGAATCTGCGTTTTTTCAGACTCCACCTTACTAAAAAACGGATGACACGCATATGTTCATCCGTCTGGAAAATATTTATTCGTCGGAATTGGGAAAGTTTTGGGAAATGGCGGATGATACCGCAAAAACAAGTCTCCGCATATCGTCTTGCTTTAAGGAACGTTGTGCATACAGCATTTCTTGCCCTCTGCATGAACAGCATCATCCACGTTTTCCTTACGAAAGCATATAGAGAAGGTCAATCCGGCAAGGAAACAGAACGCAACTCTTTCCCTCAAGAAATTGAGGTGGCGGGGGGAGTCCAGAGGGGGCTGAAATCCCCGCTCTTTCACTTTTCAGCCCCCTCTGGGCGTTCTTTGGAACCTTTCTGTCGCAACAGAAAGTAACAACTTCGCCTCCGCAGAGGCGACGGGAGCAGCAGGCAAAATCATGCCTGCTTTTCAAATCAATCATGATTATCATGGAAAAACGCCACGACTTCTCGGCGATAGAGGTGCATCCCTTACTTTTCCTTCGCCATCGCCTGATATTCCCCCGGTGTCATCCCGGTATACTTCTTGAATACCTGACAGAAATAGCTCTTGTTCGGATACCCGCACGCCGCGCTGATTTCGCCCAGCGTCTGCGGTTCTTTGCTGGGGAGCATCATCTGCGCCTTCTCCATCCGCGTCCGGGTCAGGAAGGTCGAGAAGTGCTGCCCCGTTTTTTCGTGGAACAGCCGGCAGAAGTACGCCGGCGTCAGCCCCAGCGAACGGCTCAAATTCGCCTGTGAATAGGGCAGCGAGCAGTCCGCCCGAATCGAGTCAATCACCTTCTCAATCGGCTTGGCGTTCCCCGGCTGCGGACACGCGCGCAGAGACGGCTGCAATGCATTCAGCCACGCCAATAGCGCCTGACGCGGGCGGCGCGTCATCTCGTTGAGATTCAGCCCCTCCGTCAGCGTCCGCAGGGACAATTCCGCGTGCTGGCTCCAAATCGCCTCAATCACCAGCGGCACGAACGCAAAGCACGTCACCGACAGGTTCTGATCCTCCCGCAGCGCGCGCGATACATACCCGCCCAGCACCGCGTACTGCCGCCGCTTGATGCACGTCTGCAATTCCTTCCGGTGCCGATGCGCCGCCGCGCCGTCCAGCGGCGAGACGCGCGTCCACCAGTCGCTGATTTCCCGCATGGGCTTCAAGTGTTCCGCCCACGTCGCCGCGAGGTCAAATTCCTCCCCGATGAACATTGTGCCGTCCTGTTCCAGCGCGACGGACGCCTGTTCCATCAGCGCATGGGCGCACAGCCATAGCACCGGGTCGCGATGCGCCCGCGCGGGGAATCGCGTCAGCGCCAGCAGCACCGTCATCACGTCGCCATCCGCCGCGAAGCAAGCCGCGCTCACGCCGCACAGCGCCATCGCCTCCGGTACAATCGCCAGCGCCTCCTGCCGCTGCTCTTCTGTCAGCGGAACATCCGCTTCCCAGCGAATCAGCCGCCACGCGTACACCGGAACCTCCACCGTGCTTTTCGGTGCGTCGCCGCCGCTCTGCATCATCGCGAGCATCGTCTGCGACAGCTGCTGCTCCTGTTCCTGCGTCATGAGAGGTTTCACCTGCTTTCTTGGGTGGAAATTTAATTGCAAAAAAGCGTCCCAGCGGGCGAATCCTTCAGCCCGCACGGAACGCTCCTATTTCCGCATTCTCTATTGTACGCCATTTTTCGTGATTTGGGAAGGGGTCAGCAAAAAAATTGTTGTCCCTTGTCAGTTTTGTACGAATTTCTGCGTCGTCATGCCCTGAAAGAAATCAACATCCGTCGGTACAATGCGGCACACGCCGATTTTGTCCAGCGTAATCACGCGCAGCTGTTTCCCGGCGGACTTCTTGTCCAGCGTCATGGCGTTCAGCAAGTCCTTTTCGGGAATCGCCGGAAGCTGACGGGGCATTCCCAGCGCATCCAGCAGGCGATTCAGCCGCGCGCTCGTCCCCTGCTCCGTCATGCCCTTCTCTTCCGTCATCGCGGTAATAACGCGCATCCCCAGCGCGACCGCCTCGCCGTGGCGCATCCCGGTGTAGTGCTGGCAGGTTTCGACCGCGTGGGCGATGGTATGCCCAAAGTTGAGCGTCATGCGCAGCCCGGTGTCGTGCTCGTCCTGCGCCACAATGTTCGCCTTATACTGGATACAGTGCGTCAGGATTTCCCCGATAACGCCCATAAGCGCAATCCGCCCGCCGCCCGCGTTCTCTTCCAGCAGCCGGAACAGCGCCTCGTCCCCGATGCACCCGTACTTAACAACTTCGCCCAGCCCGTCGCGCCAGAAATCATCCGTCAGCGTCCGCAGCGAATCCGGGTCTACCAGCACCAGTTCCGGCTGATAGAATGCGCCGACGAGGTTCTTCCCCTGCGGCAAATCGACTGCGACCTTCCCGCCGACAGAGGAATCAACCTGCGCCAGCAGCGTCGTCGGCAGCTGCACAAAATGCACGCCGCGCAAGTACGTCGCCGCCGCCAGCCCCGCCAAATCGCCAATCACCCCGCCGCCCAGCGCGACGATGGCATCCTTGCGCGTCAGATGATGTTCGCAGAGGAAGGCATACAGCGTTTCCAGCGATTTCAGGCACTTCGTCTGCTCGCCGTGCGGCAGGACAATGCTGCACACGCGCAGCCCGACCTTTTCCATCGACGACACGACTTCTTCCATATACAGCGGCGCAACATGGTCATCGCTGACAACCGCGACCGCAATGTCGCCGAGCTTCTCACGAATCATTGCGCCCGTTTTCGCCAGCAGGCCGCGTTCGATATGAATCGGATAGCTTCTTTCGCCCAGCGGTACGGTAATGGTCTGCATGAAAATCGCCTTCCTTTGGAAAATTTGTGGACGCGCATCAAAGTATCCCGCAAGGGGCAGAATTACTGATTACGATTTATAATTTTTGCAATATTGCCAAGGAATTGTGCTACCAGCGGTTTCCTATCTTTTAAGGCTTCTTCCAATGAATAGTCCCCATATTCTTTTTCCACTTGCTCCGGTGTCCATATGTCACCAATTGACTTCATCTCTTCAATAAAAGTCTGAATTTCTGTTTTGTTCATCGTCTTTTCCCTCCTTAAAAACATCCATCATATCATCGAACATAATCTCCTGATTATTCCACCCGAATCATATTTTCCACCGTGCAGACCTCCGGGTCAAACTTCGCCAATGCCGCCCGAATTGCCTGTTCATTCGCCTCGTGCGTAATGATAATCAGCGGCACGCGGCTCCCCGCCAGCTCCGCCTTCTGCATCATCGTTGCAATCGACACCTGCTCGCTCGACAGCCATGTCGCAATCTTCGCCAGCGAACCCGGCTCGTCCTGAATCGACAAACGCAGGAAATACCGCGTTTTCCAGTCGTTCGTGAACACCAGCGACGCATCCGCATTTGCGCTGTTCACAAACGTCGGATGCACATGCACATCCACCGTCGCGGCATGGAGAATGTCGCCCACCACCGCGCTCGCCGTCGGCAAATCGCCCGCGCCGCGACCCTGCAGCATCATTTCCTTGCAAGCGTGGCCGTGCAGATAGACGGCATTGAAGCTGCCGTTGACCTGCGACAGCGGATGGTCGTGCGCAATCAGCGTCGGATGCACGCGAACCTCGATGGTGCTCCCGCTGCGCTTGGCAATCGCCAGCAGTTTCAGCACATAGCCCATCTCGCGCGCATAGGCAATATCCACCGCCGTAATTTTCGTGATGCCTTCACGATAGACCTTGCTGAACGGTACGCGCGCGTGGAAAGCAAGGCTCGCCATAATAGAGAGCTTATAGGCCGCGTCCAGTCCCTCGACATCGGCGGATGGGTTCGGTTCAGCCAGCCCCAGCTGCTGTGCATCGTGCAGTACGGCTTCGTAGTCCTCGCCGTTTTCGTACATACGGGAAAGGATGTAGTTCGTCGTGCCGTTGATGATGCCCATCAGGGAATCAATGCGGTTCGCTTGCAGGGGCTGCATGAGGGTGTTGATAATCGGAATTGCGCCGCAGACGCTCGCTTCGTAGTACAGACCGACGTGGTTGCGCTGTGCAGCGGCTTGCAGGCGGTGCCAATTCAGGGCAATGGCGACTTTGTTCGCCGTGACAACGGTCTTGCCGTTTTCCAGCGCGCGGAGCATGTAGTCCGTCGCAGGTTGTTCGCCGCCCATGAATTCGACAACGATGCTGATTTCCGGGTCGTTCACCACGTCGTCGGCGTTCGTTGTCAGCAGTTCATGCGGCACACCGCAGGCGCGGGTTTTGTTCACATCGCGCACCAGCACTCGCTTGATGCGGATGGAGAGACTGTCGCGGTGAGCAATCTCGCGGGAAAAGCCTGTCAGCAGCGACCACACGCCCCCGCCAACATTGCCGCAGCCCAGAAATCCGATTACAACTTCCTTCATTTTGTCTGCTTCCTCCTGCTTTCAAATGCCTTCTTTTCTCGCTTAATCAGCCCTTGTTCCGCTCGTAGATAAGCCGCAGCCCCTTCAGCGTCAGCAGCCCATCCAGCTTGTCAATGACCTTGCTTTCCTCGGCAATCATCACCGCCATGCCGCCCGTCGCGACGACGGTGGCTTCCTGCCCCAATTCCTGCTTAATTTTGCGGACGATGTTCTTCACCAAGCCGACATACCCATAATACATGCCGGATTGCAGGTTCGTCAGCGTCGTCCGCCCGATGACGTGCTCTGGCTTCGTCAGTTCAAAGCGCGGCAGTTTTGCCGTCCCGGTGACAAGGGCTTCGCTGGCGAGCTTCACGCCGGGGCAGATGCATCCGCCAAGGAACACGCCGCCCTCTCCGACCACGCCGAACGTCGTTGCCGTGCCGAAGTCGATGAAAATCGTCGGCGCGCCGTACTCCTCATACGCCGCCACTGCGTTCGCGATTCGGTCGCTGCCCAGTTCGCGCGGGTTCTCGTAGCGGATGTTGATGCCCGTTTTGATGCCCGGAACCACGAACAGCGGCGTCTGCCCGAAGTAGTTCTGGCACATGTGTTCAATGGTAAAATTGATAGTCGGCACGACGGAGGAAATCATGATACCCTCGACTTCTTCCGGGCGAACGCCGACATGCTGAAAGAGGTTCACCAGCACGATGCCGTATTCGTCGGACGACTTCTGGATGTTCGTGGACATCCGCCAGTAATAGCGCATTTCCTTGCCGTCAAAGAGGGCAGTTTTGATGTTGGTATTGCCAATGTCGAGGGTGAGGATCATCCTCCATACCTCCTTATAGAATCGCTGATGGCCGACGTTTCAGCCATCAGCGGGAATCGTTCACTTGCCGTACAGACCAGCTCAATCGCGCGAGGGGGCAAAGCTCCCCTTGTTACGCCGTCTTCTTGTGCATTGCCTTGCGCAGCGCCAGCACAATCGGGGGTGTAATCAGCGCCGCAGCAACGGCTTCCAGCGGGCCAGCGCCGCCAGCGGTTGCGCCAATCGCCGTCAGCACCGCCGTATTGTCAATGCCGCAGATCGTGTAGAAAATCAACATCAAGCCGAGATACAAAATCGTGTTCGTCAGGCTGCCGCAGGCCGCCGCAACCGCCAGACCCGTCTTTTCCAGCTTATGCGCCATTGCCTTGTGGACGAAGTGAATCTCCACCGGCACCATCAAACGCGGCAGGAAGGTCATCACAATCACCATCGGCAGCGACGCCCCCATCAGCGTGCCGACCAGCGTAGATGGACGAAGCAGCGCCGACACAAAGCTTGTTGCACCGAAGGTCAAGCCCAGCAGCACGCCGTATTTCAGCCCCATGAACAGCGTCCCGACCGCAACCGGAATCACCAGCAGCGTCACGTTGCAAAATCCAAGCGGAATCAGCCCCAGCGGTGTCTGTCCCATCAGGAAAATCAGCGCCATCAGCAGCGCCAGCGTCACGAGATTGACCAGATTGTCATTGCGAGTATTCATTTTTTCCTCCGTTCGAGTCTCTTTTCGAGTACCCTACGATAATTATTTCCGCACCAGCTGCATTTTCGTCTGATGCTTTCGCTCTCAGCGGCATCATTGGCGCGGATGCTCTCATTATACCGAAAAAAACGCCGCTTGTAAAGGTTGAAACAGTATTTGAACAGCGCATTATTGCAAGCTATTTATATGAAAGCAGTTCACCCTGCGCAGGCTTCCTTCTCCATACGCTCCGGATTGCTTTTTCCGCCGGATTCTGATATGATACAGACAAATTCGCAGGAGAAGCCGCGCTGCTTTTCCCGTCAGGAGGAGGCAAGGAACATGAAATTGTTGATTTTAGGCGGCAGCGGGTTCGTCAGCGGACGGCTGGCGCAGATAGCGACAGCGCAGGGACACGCGGTCTGGTGCGTTACACGCGGCAATCGCCCGATTCCCGAAGACGTTCACGCGCTGACGTGCGACGCGCACGACCCGGCTGCCCTTCGCGCCGCGCTCGCCAGCGCGCAGCTGCAATGGGACGCCGCGCTGGACTGCATCTGCCGCGACGCGGCCTCCGCATCGGTCGATTTGTCGGTACTGCCTGCCTTCACGAATCGCCTGCTGGTGATTTCCACCGATTCCGTGTACCACCCCGCCTACAAGCGCGTTCCGCAAGACGAAATCGGCGTTTATCTGCACGACGGCGGCTACGGGAGCAGCAAGCGGCAGATGGAGGAGGTTTTTCTGGACGCGGCGGCGCATTCGGAATCTCCTTTCGCGTGGACAATTTTCCGTCCGGGGCATATTTTCGGCGCGGGTTCACAGGTCGGCTGTTTCCCGGAGCATTCCCGGCAGCCGGATCTGATTGCCCATATGAAGCGTTGCGAACCGCTGCGGCTTGTTGGCGGCGGCAAATTTCTGATTCACCCCATCTATGTGGATGACCTGTGCCGCGTCCTGCTGGAAAGCATCCCCGTCTCCACAGCCTTCAACGAGATTTTCTGCATCGGCGGACCGGATATTGTTTCCAATGCTGCCTATTACCTTTTGCTCGGAGAAATTTTGAACGTTCCGGTGACTATTGAAGAAATTCCGTTAGCCGGCTATCTGGAAGCGCATCCCCAATTCAGCGGGCATTTGTGCCATCGCGCGTATTCGCTGGAAAAGCTGCGCCGCACGGGGATTGCTTTGCCCGGCACCCCCCTGCGCGCAGGGCTGCAGAAGCAGGTCGAATGGCTCCTTTCCCTTGCGCGGTAAAGCCCCGAATCGGCGAATGTCTCTTGCGGCATTCGCCGATTCAGGCATAAGAAAAAGAGCCGATTTTTCAATCAGCTCTTTGCGAGGTGCCATCCAGATTTGAACTGGAGAATGAAGGTTTTGCAGACCTTTGCCTTACCACTTGGCTATGGCACCATAATAAGAAATGGAGCGGTAGACGGGGCTCGGACCCGCGACCTCCACCTTGGCAAGGTGGCGCTCTACCAACTGAGCTACTACCGCATAATATGTGTGCCTTGGGGCGGAATCGAACCACCGACACGCAGATTTTCAGTCTGCTGCTCTACCGACTGAGCTACCAAGGCGAAAGATGGCGACCCGGAAGGGGCTCGAACCCTCGACCTCCAACGTGACA
>ULOT01023037.1_pt1 | contig 21798 bp, 6 predicted proteins | sample 1952811 | NCBI WGS metagenome assembly ULOT01 (sample SAMEA4835609, study PRJEB28245) | human gut metagenome | biome: gut microbiome; material: fecal sample | place: Denmark | collected 2008
TTTGGCTTGGTAATTACAATATGCTCAATTGCAGGGCAGTCACCGCTGATTCTGTTATGATGGCAAAAATCGTATTTAAAAAATTCACAGCCCCAAGACGCAATTGTTTTTGCGTCAAGCCTTTCGTTGCCGAGAGAGGCAGGGAGGTCCTCGCAGGTGAGAGTACCGTTAGAAGAATAAAGACCAACCTTTAAGCCGAGTGCGTTAATATCCTTAATAAGCTTAGGAATACCACGGCTGAATGTGCCGAGATCGCCCTGAAGCTTTCCGTCACTGTCACGAAGGGAACTTTGCCAGCAATCGTCAAGGTTAATAAATTCATATCCTGCGTTTGCAAGTCCGCTGTCTTTCATAGCGTGGGCAGTTTGCATAATAATATCCTGGTCAATATTGTTCCTAAAGGTATTCCAGCTTGACCAGCCCATAGGCGGAGTTTGAGCAACCTTATTTTCAGAATATTCTTCGTCCTCGCTTATATCAATTGTAAGCTTAGTCGGGATAAATATTTTTTTCAAAGCGCAAAGCGGACATTTGCCGTTTGCTTTCATATTTAAAAACCAAGAAATGAACACAACAATCAATATTGCCAAAACGGCAACTAAAATTATAGCAAGATATTTCATTATAAACCAATCTCCTTAAAAAGCTCCAACTCCTTTTGAGCCAAAGCCTGCGTATTTTCATCATCAAGTGAATTTACTGCATTTAACGTAAATTCTTTTCTGTTTTTAAAATTGTAAATTATTCGATAAATCCAAGCATATAAAATAAGCCAAGGTCTTCCGTCGATAAATTTGATATAATCAATTTCTTTAAGCTTTTTGTAAGGCGGAAAGAGAAGCCTGAGTTTCGCCATAAAGGGCGAATATTTTTTCCCTTCTTCAAGCTCTCTCCTTGCAACGGTAACGCCCTTGTTTTCATTCTCATTGCCGAATGCACCGCAGTCGCAAAGGTATTTTTCAATATTTTTCGTATCAATTGCGTAGTCATAACCTTCGCCGAAAAAGTTGCGGCAAACGGTCAAAACGGTTTTACCGAATTTTTCAAGTTCAACTGCGCTTAAATATTCAAACACCTTTTGAATATTAATATTTGCAGTTTTTAGCATTACGGCTAAATCAAGAATAAGTTTAATTCCTGCTCCGTAGAATTTGAAATGGTGCGCCATGTGGGCAATCAAATATGCAAAATGAAAGCTGTCGTCAAATTTTCCGTCAAAGCCGTCAAATTCTGCATAATCAAAAGCGCTGCAAAACGGCTCGGTATCATAACAGCTTATAAGCTTTGTGTGCACCTCAATCAGAACACCGTTTTTAACATAGTTATAAACCGGCCCGTTTTCCTTAACACAGTCAAAACCGTTAGATATAAGCAATTTTTTAATCTTGTCCCTGTCCTCAGCCTTGATTAGAACGTCTATATCGCCCATAGCACGGCTTTCAGGCACGGGGTAGTATTCTCTGAGTATTGCGCCTTTAAACGTGATATACGGGCACTGAGCCGACGCAAAAAGCGCCTTAACCTCTTCCAGCATATTAATCTGAGCGTTTGAAAGGAAAATTAAATCAAAAAATTTATTTTCAAGCGCATTTAAGAAGCTTTCGGGTAAATCGCTTTTATTCTTTGCATTTAAAAGTGCACAGTGCAATACACCTAAAAGGTTATGCCCCTTTGCATATAAAAACAATTTTTTATAATTAACGTCTGTATCGAAAATAAATTTGTCGCCGTTTAAATAGTGGCGGCAAAGGTCAATTAAAACCTCATATTCCTTATCCATATCAGTTGAAAACTGCGTTGCCGACAACAAGACTTAAAACAGTCATAATAAGTCCGGCAATAAATACACCGAGCGAAATCACAAAAAAGCTCTTTTTCCTATCAAGATGGAGAAGAGATGCAAGAAGTGCACCTGTCCAGCCGCCTGTACCCGGAAGCGGTATGGCAACGAAAATCAAAAGCCCCCAAATTCCGTATTTATCAATTTTATCTCGCTTTTTAAGCGTTTTGTCCTCAAGCCAATAAACAAACTTGTTTATTCCGGGAACTTTTTTTAATAAATCGAAAATCCAATTGATTAATAAAAGTATGAACGGTATAGGTAAAATGTTACCTAAAAAGCTGATAATAAATCCTACAAAAGGATTCATTTGCAAAAGCACAATGGCTGTAAACATTCCGAGCCTGCATTCCAAGATAGGGCAGACTGAAATAATAAACACAACAAGCCAATCGGGTATTCCGTGTGCTGTTAAAAACTCTTGTAAGTTTCTGCAAAATTCCTGTACCATATATCAGTTCTCCTTTTTGTCGGTTGTTATATTTTGCTTTTTATCTGCATTTGATTGCGACTCGTTATTTTTGTTTTGGGCATTAACGTTATTGTTTGCCGCATTTTGAAGTCGCTTTTTTTCCTGATTTCTTTTTCTCTTTTTTATTATTTTTTGGCGCACAATTTCCTCTTTGTGCTTTTCATAATAGCGTTGAGCTCTGAGTTTGTTTTGCTGTTCAATCCATTTTTGGCGCCTGTATTCGGCTATTCTTTCCTTGCGCTCTTGCTCTTTAAGTTCAATTTCTCTGTCAATAGCTTGCGCAGTGGGAGTGTTTTTATTTACAATAAGCTTTTGCTTAATGAGAAAATCAACGGCTTCCCTCAGTATTTTTTTATCATTTTCAAATGAGAGGTGGCCCATAGCCTGGTCATACGCAAGCCATCTGTAATCGTCAATTTCCTCCTCTTGCATTGTTGTTTTTAAATCGTCTGTCGTTGCAACGAATATAGAAACTTTTTTGTCAACATTATTGCGAAGCGTATATTTTGATATACCCTCGTAGCCAAGATGAATTTTAATGTGAAGCCCCGTTTCTTCAAGAACTTCTCTTCTTGCTGCGTCGTATTTTGTTTCACCCATTTCGAGGTGACCTTTAGGAAAGCCCCAGTTCGCCGAGCGCTTATTTTTTATAAGCAAAAAGCGAAGCTTGCCTTTAATACTCCTGTATACTACTGCGCCTGCGCTTGATTCGTAGTAGCAGACAAGTTCATATTCAGGAAAATCGTTTTTAACATCAATGTATTGATAAATGTCTTGATTAATGTAGCGTGAACTTCTTGACGCCATAATCCAAATAGTTTTTAAATCCGTGTTCTCCGGGTCTTTAGGAACGAGTGCCGCTATAATTCGTCCGTCGAAATTGCAAACCGTGTGAGTCACTCCCATAACAAAAGCGTAACGGTTTTTGTATCCCTTGATTTGAACTAAGTTTAAAGGATATACATAACCGTTCTCATCGACAGAATTAATAGTTTTAACAACTCTTCCTTGGGCTGTTTTGCCGAGAAACATAACATCACCACCAAGTAAAAGATATAATTCGTATTTATTATATCTTATTTTATATTGTAATACAAGAATTTTATTATAAAAACGTGAAAAATGATATTTAATATAAAGCAAAACGGACAACTCCGAAGAGTTGCCCGTTTTTATTTTTTATTCGGTTTGCAGATTTAGGTTTATGACATTGTCTGAAGTAAATCAACAAGTGAAGCAATAACCGTATCGGTATCACCCTTAAGAACAGGAAGTACCTGGTCTACAACACCTGAAACTGTTTCGTTGCCGCCAACAAGACCTGTTACAAGTGAACTGATCTTCTTGAAGTTGTCGCCTGCGTTTACAGTTTCGATTAAGTAGCTGAGAACTGCGATGAGAGTTTCTGAAGAGTTACCCTTAACGTAAATTCTTGTGCCGTAGGTAGCAGCCTGTGATGCGTCGGTAATTACCTTACCGTGGCTTGCAAGCTGTAACCAATTAATGTCGTTAAGCTTAATTCCAAGCGGTGTGCCCTTAATCTTAATCATTCCAAGAACGTTATTAAGAAGAGGAACAATAGCGTCAGCGCCGAGGAGCGGCTTAAGTGTTGCGTTAATATCATAGATATCAAGCTTGAAGTTTGATACGCCAATCTTGCCGAGGAGAGAGTTAAGGTCAACCTTAAGTGCCTTAAGAAGGGCAGGTAAGAGAGTGTTGAGGTCAACTACAGGCTTGACAGCGTCTATAAGTGCAGAGATAGGAGTGAGGAGATTGTCAAGAATCTGGCAAAGTCCGTTATTACCAATGAAGAGTGCAAGGTTTGGAAGCATTTCAAATAATGTTTCGAGAGGAGCATTGAGAATATCCTCAACCTTATCCCAGATAGGATTGATAATGTCAAGAAGAACATTATCATAAGCTTTCTTCATATCTTCTCTGTACTGATACTGAGTCTTAACGTTATACATTGAGAATGCTTCCATAAGAGGAACGATTGATGATGTATAACCGTTAGAACCAGGGATTCTTACGATATCGAAAAGACCGAGGTATGCGTCATTAAGAAGTACATCAAGTACGCCGAATACAGGACGAAGAACTGCAACGAGTGCATGGAAGAATGTATCTCTGTCCTTAACGCCCCACTTAAGAGCTGATGTATTAACCTTTGACCAAGAACCAGCCTTAGCGATTACGCTTGCATTAGCTGCATAAGTTTTGCCGTAAGTTTCGTCTGTAAGGAGCTTAGCAACATTGCTTGTTGAGAAGTCGATACCTGTTTGTGCAAGGAGGGAAACGAGTGAGCCGTCGCCAACCTTAACCTTTTCAACTGCACCGTAAAGACCGGTGAGAAGTGAGTTAACAATGTCATCCTTGAAGAGGAGGCCGCCGATTAAGTTGTTAAGACCGCCTTTAACTAAACTGCCAACAAGGCCGTCAAGCATAGGAGGAAGATTCTTAAGGAAGTCAACGTCTACGCCCTTAGGATATGAGAAGTCGAATGAGCCTGTCTTATATGCGGTGTAATCCCAGAATGCATTAGTAGGTTCGCCTGTTAAGAAGTAGAATACTGCACGAACGATATCATCTTTTTCAGCCATGCTGATTGTAGTGAATACACTTGAGATGATTGACTTGAGCATACTGTTCTTCTTAATAGCGCCAATTGAAGAAACAAGTGATTTGATTGGTTTAGCGTTCTTAATAAGAGTGTCTGCCACATAGCGGAGAACTGCAACGAGAACCTCGCCCTTGTCAGCAATTACTTCCTTATTAGTGAACTTGCCTTCGGCATTCTTAGCATGCGACTTAGAGGTTACAACCTTGCCGTGAGCAGCGATTGTTGACCACTTGAAATCAGGAAGCTTGATGCCTGTTTTCTTAAGTAAGCTGTTAATAAGCGGAACAACGATGTCCTGAATGTTGCAAGACTTGAGGTCTGCAAGCTTAATGTTAAGCTTAACGCCTCTAACCTTAAGCAAGCTTGTTAAATACTTGCCAAGGTCCTTGCCAAGAACTGCTGAAATAATCTTATCAACGTCTAAACCTGCTGATTTAGCAGTTTTAACAATGTTTGTAATCGGAGCAAGGAGATTATCAAGAAGCTGGCCGATACCGTTGTTATCAATGAAGTATGCAAGGTTAGGAAGAACTGATGTAATTGTTTCAAATGGCTTGTCGAGAACTTGGTCAACAAAGCTCATAAGAGGATTAAGAACATCAAGAAGTACGTTATCCTTAGCCTTCTTGCAATCCTTCTGATACTGTGCAAATGTCTTAATCTTGCTGTTGCTTACCTGAAGAACATCAAGAAGAGGAATGATTGCACCTTCATAGCCGTTAATGCCGTTTACGCCGACATTGAGTGCGTTAAGGTCAAACTTAATTGTTGAAAGCTTAGAATCGGCATTCATTGAATCCTTAGCTGTAAGAGTAAGAACACCTTTCTTAAGCTCATAGGTAAGAGCAATCTTGCTTGCTACCTTGCCGTCGCTTCCCTTAATATCAAGAGATGTTGAAGCCTTTGCAATTGTGATATTGCTAAGGTCAATCTTTCCTTCATTAAGGAATACGTTGAGAACACTGTTGAGAGGACGAAGAATTGCAACAAGTGCATGTACGAAGCCCTGCTCAGCCTTTGCGGAGCCATCCTTGAAGCCCCAGTTGATTGTTTTAACCTTCTTCCAGCTCTTAACCTTCTTGAGGGTTTTAGCTGCTGAAGAATAAGTTTTACCATAACTCTTATCCATAAGTAAGCCTGCAACGCCCTTAGGTGAAACAGTAATGCCTGCCATATTGAGATAAGGTGAAATAGTCTTTTTGTCAAGTGCACCGTAAAGTGCCTTAGCAAGTGAAGTGAGGTTAGCGTTTGTAAATACCAAACCGCTTACAACACCCTTAAGATTTGATGCGTCAACTACGCCAAAGTTAGTGAGAAGAGCCATAACTGCGTCAACCGCACTGTCAAGCTGGGTGATAGCAGATTCAGCATCATAAGAAGAAATACCGTCAGGGTACTTGAACTTTAATGAAGTTCCCTTGTATTTGCTGTAAGCCCAATAAACTTCTGTAGGTGACTGTGTGAAGTCGAGAAGCTTGCCTACAATCTTAAGAAGTCCCATACCGTCAAGCTTACCTGTTTCGATATACTTGATGAGCTTCTTAACGCCTGAGCTTACCTTGTTGTTGCCCATAATCAAACCGATGATTGTGGAAAGGTTATGATTTGTCTTTACAAATTCAACAACATAATCGAGTACGTATACAAGTGTTTGAGCAGGAGTTGTTGTCTTGCCAAGCTTGTTCCAATTAATGTTGTTAAGTTTAATACCTGTCTTTGCAAGAAGGGTATTAATAATAGGAATAATGTTGTTGCCTGAAAGAGCATAGCCCTTAACCTTAAGTCCAAGCTCTTGCTTGTCGTTAACTGTGATTAAATCACCGAACGTCTTAGAAACGATACCTTCAAGTAGCGCTGCAAGTGACGGTGATGCGGCACCAAGCTTATCACTCTTAATCTTAAGAATGTTGGCTGCGCCGTTGAGCTCGTTTGCAATAGCCTTAACTGCGCTTGAAACAACAGAAGCAAGTGTAGGAGTTGTTGTATCGTCTAATACAACGCCGATAGCCGACACAAGATTGAGCAATGTTGTTGCAGGCTTTTCAAGGAACTTGTCAAGAAGTGAAACTATTGGATTAACAATACCTGTGAATACTTCATCACGGTATGGATTACTCTTATCTGCAAACTTAGTAGGAGTATCAACTGTGATGCCTGTCTTTTGAGCTATTGTATTAAGAACAGGGTAGAGAGCATTTTCATAAATGCCTGTATCAATAAGAACTACGCCGAGGATAGAGGTGAGAAGTCTGAGTGAGGTTGAAAGACCTGTCATAAATTCATCTCTGTTGCCTGCTGTGATGCCCCAATTAATGCTTACGTTAAGAGTACCGTTGTCATTAACTGCGTCACTCCAACTGTCAAGCTTAGAAAGCTTCTTGCTTGCGTTCTTAATGCCTGTGTCCTTAATTCTTACAGATAATGAGTCAGGAGAAATAAGTCCGTTGACTGCTTCACTGATAAGATTGTATTTTGCTGTCACGTCGGCAGTACCATTATTATATGTATAAGAGTATGCATACTTGTCTGTAAGTCCTGCAACAAGTGTTTCGACGAGAGCATAGGTTCTTACTACTACTGTTGTAAGACCTTCGTTTGTGTAGATATCCTTAGGATTAACGTTACCATTTGAATCTGGAGTACGTGCATCCTCGCCATTAAGATAATATAAATAGGTATTAAGTAAATCAATTGTTGCGTTTGATGCATTTGCACCAATGTAATTCGAAAGTAATGAAATTACGCCGACAATAATGTTACTTGTCTTGTTGATTGAATAGCCGTTTACGCTTGAATCCGTAAGGAGAGATGACAATGTTTTATCAAGCTTAGCTATTGTGTTATCAACGTTCTTCATATCGCTGCTCTTATGTGCTGAAATATCAACTGAAGAGTTAGGAGTTGCAACTGCCTGTGTAGTGGCAGGTGATGAAGAATTATTGTTGTTGTTATTATTGTTGTTATTGTTGTTATTTGACTTGAATGAATTGATAAGTGCCTTAACAACGTCAACAAGCTTGCTTACATTAGTAATAAGGAAGTAAGCGTTATCTCTGTCAAGACCTACAAATCCGCTTGATTGCGGTTCAAATGTGAAGCTGTACTTGCTGTCACGTGTAATCTGGAAGATGCTGTTGAAAAGGTCTGTAAGAGCACTTGTTTCGGTGAAACCGCCTACTGAATTGAGAAGACCTGTGATAATAGGAAGGTTCTTTTCAAATTCACTGCCCTTAGAGCTTATTACATTGTTTACAAGACCGAGAATAGCGTCAAGCCAATCCTCTACGAATACACCTACAAAGCAGTCAAAAATCTTTGTTGGGTTTGGATTAGCGGCAAAATCCTTGAACTCTGTCATCTTAGAGTTGCTTACTGCGCCGTTTGAATCCGTAACAATCTTGCCCTTGTAGCAATATGTCCATGCATCCTTGCGTACGCCGTATTTGTCTGCTGCAAGGTTTTCCATAATGTCAAAGAGCTGAGGAATTGCAACCATAAGGTTGTTAAGACCTGAGTTGATGACTTTTCCTCCGTCATCATGGCCCTTAACCTGGTCTCTGTACTTAGGAGTGCTAACGTATGTGTCAACTGCAGTAGTGAAGAGGCCAGCAATTTCTGTTACCAATTCATAAAGACCTGCGCCAACCTGTCCGTTTGAAGCTGTGATTGCTTTCTTAAGGATACCCTCAAGGTCGCTGAGCTTAGCATACTTGAGAGCCTTATCGGCAATGTAAATACCTGTAATCTTAGGTACGCCTGCTTCATATGTGTATTTAACGTTAAACTTAGTAGTGCTTGAAACGTTAGCAAGTACATCTGCAAGAGAACCGCTTACGCCATTATAAGAATAGGTATAAGAACCGTCGCTGTTCTTTGTGTATGTGATTGCTTTGCCGTAGCTGTCTACAACCTTGTCATACTTAAGTACGTAGTCAGGAGTTGCGATAATGTCGCCGGCTGAGAAGTTCTTGGTTACAAAGGTATCGTCAGAAGATTCTGAAATGTAGCCTGTTTTCTCATTACCGCCGTTCCAATAAGTACCGCCGAATTCCTCAAACTTGCCATCTCTCTGGAGCCAATGCATAAGCTGAGGAAGCATAGCGTTGAGGTCCCAAGCAAGCTGACTGATTCCGATGTATGAGCCGGTGTCTGCAGTCATATTTTTGAGTGGCTCAATAAGGTCAATAACAGAATAGAGGAAGCCTTCTTGGTTATTTCTTTGCGAATTGCCGATTTCAGAGAAAAGAATAGGCTCAAGAAGCTCGTTAATTACTACTGTAAGTAAAGGAAGAAGGTTTACGACTGTCTTAATCGGGTCGTTAACAAGATTCTTCCAAACATCGGTAAGAGCGTCCTTAAGATTTACGTTTGTCTTAAGAAGTGACTTAAGCACAGCGTCAACCGTTTTACCGATATCTGTACTTGGGTCAACGATATCGCCGATTGTGTTGTTGAGAATAAGGTTTGTAATCTCGGTACCTGCCGAACCTGTAAGGTCAACATTTTTACCGTTGAGAATTTCCTTTTGAGCGTCGGTAAGAACGATACCTGAAGTTTGAGAAGCTTTTTTCTTTACAATATCATCAAGTACGAGTTGAACGTTAAGAAGGAATTTGAAAGAATACTTATAGCTGTATGTATAAGTAGTGCTATCTGTGCCAAGGTCGTTTGTATCAACGCCGAGGTATTCAGATGCAATCTTAGTAACAATGTAGTCGTAAGAAGCTGCAACCCATTCGTTGATTAATGGCTTGCTGTAATTATTTGAATTAGTTACAGAGTCAGACTTAAGTGCGTTAATGCCGACACCCGGGTCTGAACGTGAAGCATCAACAAGTGAATTAACAGGCAAGTATTTTGTTTTGTCAATATGTGAACGGTTTTTAGCAAAGCCGCCAAATGAACCTAACAAATTATTGTAATTTGTTGAATTCTTTTTTTGGTTAGCTGCAATAAGAGACCAAAACTCTGAAGTGTAACTGCCTTTAAGTGAAGCAGGAACAATGACTGTCTTGTTCTTTTTGTCGGCATATTTATCGTTAAAGGTAACTTCGCCGTCCCTAAAGTAGTTTGTTACAACATTAGTGGTGGCGTTTGCACCGCCGACGCTGGAGAAGAATGCACGCAACTGAGTAAGTTCGTCATCGCTGATGAAGAAACTGTCACCCTCTTGCCAATTTGCATCATATCCTTTTGGAAGCTTAGCATTGATTTCGGAATTAAGCTTGTTGAGGTCAACGCCGTTTCCGTTATTACCGAAACGTACAACCATACCCTTAAGTATATCAGTGTAATACGGAGAAGTGGTTGTGTCGACATTACCGTTCATAAGTGCTTTTTTGCACAAATCAGTCTCAATAGTGTTGCCTACTACATATTCGGTATATGACTCAATTTGGTAATCTGTTGTCATGCCCTCTTTTTGTGCAAGAGTCTCGAAAGAAGCATCTTCGGCAACTCCTAATTTAGCGGCAACAGCTTTTCTTGCGATTTCCTTAACAGTGTCATAAACATTGTTTTCAGTGTCGCTTACTGTGAAGCCGTTAAATGTCATAGGAACCTGATAAAGTGATGTGCTGTCAACTGTTTGGTTAAATGTTGCACCGCCGTCGCTTATCAATCTGATAAATTCGCTTGCTGAGATGAAGCTCTGACCGAGACCGAAGTCGTAGTAAATAACGTCAGCCAAATCGTTAAGCTTAACATTGATACCGTATGTTGCATACTTAACGTTAAGTGTGCCCATATAGTTGTTAACAACAGCTTGCTCATCAGCTGTGAGCTTAAAATCAAAGTTCTTCAACTGGTAAAGTGTGGCAGTATCATAAGTGTCACCGATAGCTTCGCCGTTAAGCTTAACTGTTTCAACAGCACCGCTTTTTACAGCTTCGGTATAACGCTTAGCAATTGCTTCTACCTTATCACTGTCTGTACCTTGCTTTATCTTTTGAGCATAAAGGTCGGTTAAATACCAAAGGCTGTTTGTTGAGAACTTGATAGTTTGACCTGCGGCATTGTAGCCTGAAACGGTACGTTCGCTTTCTTTACCGTATAACCATTCGTCAAGCTGATTTCTCGTGTCTTTAGATAAGTCTTTGTTGTCTTTGTACTTTAAGCAAAGGGCAGTAAGTGAAAAATAATCAATTGCGCCCGTTGAACCGCTTAAGTAGTTATAATCTTCAGGATTACCCATACCTGTTTGAATATAACTTTTTACAAAGTCTGACTGGCTTGTCTTTGCAAGTGCGCCGATAAGAGTCGGCTGCAATACGCCGAGTAAATCCTGAAGTGTTGTTTCACTTGCGATTTGCTCTTTTTCTTTGGTGGTAAGTTCCGCTGCGGTCTTACCTAACTTTTTAGCACCCTTTTCATAAACAGGCTTGCTTATTGCCTCAATGCCCATGAGAAGGGAAGGCAGCTGGTCTGCCAATTTGTTAAGTGTGTCGAATGCCGAATCGGCGTCAACACTTGTCGTTTTCCAAAGCGGGTTGTCATTACTCTTGGCGAACGCAGTAAATCCAACCGAGCATGTGGTCACGACCATTACTACAGCTAAGAAAAAGCTGAGTATCTTTTTGCTCGTTCTCATATAAATCTCTCTCTCCTTTACATATGATTTACGAACTTGTCGTATGGTAACGCATTTTTTGGATAATGCGCCGAGCAGTATTTGTTCACAGTTTCTACACAAAAAACTGCTTTTTAGGCGCAGGATATCCACACGCGTATTAACAAATACAATATATTTATAACAAATAAAAACTTATAAGTCAATAATTTTATAACATATTTTGAATTTATTGTGAATTTTCACATATTTTTGCATTGATTTTTGACGATAGAGAGTTGCAAAATAGACAATACAACATAAAAAGTCTAACAAACATAATTCGACAGAAAATTGACTGTAAAACGTAATATAATCCATATAAAGTCGGGTAAAATTCTGTTCGATTTGTAAAGGCAAACATCTTTACAAATGTAAATTTTGTGTAAAGTATCACAGCTTTACTTGTGGAAAATCAAGCGTTTTTTTGGCGTCGAATTATAAACAAATTGTAAACTTTTAGTTAATAATTTGTGCAAGGTGTCAAAAATAAGTTTGCTTTTTTGGACATTGTTACAAAAATATCATTTGTCGTTTGTCTTTATTGACTTTTTTGTTGCCTTATGTAATAATTATAATGTGTTTAAAGCACATATTGCGCAGTTTTTGGTGCAACGGTTTGGCTTTGCCGACCTTCAGTCTAATTCAGATTGCCTGATGGTCAGAGATTGTGACAGGCTCCCCTGCAATATGTTAACACTTATTATTCAATTATTTTAAATTTAATGGAGGTAAAAAATGAAAACGAAGGCAAAAAAGTTTTCACATAAGCTTCTGGCATTATTTATGGCAGTGCTTATGGCAGCTTCCTGCTTTACCGGTGCTTTAACTGCTTATGCTGATACTATGAGCAGTGAAAAGACATATGCCGACGATTCAATCGAATATAACGATTTGGCGTGGGCTATTCTTTCCGATGAACAGGTAGCTACAGCTTTACTTGACTATGCTGATTTGATGCTTGCCGAATACGGTCCGCAGATTGATAAGCTTCTTGAAAACCTTCCATCAAGTATTACCCAGTATATCACATGGGACAGCAACAGCCGTACACTTAAGCTTAATGCTTTTGGTCTTGTTAAAAAAGACATTCCGGTACGTACTCACAGTGTTGATGAAATCTTCTTTACACTTAGGGGTGTCGCTGATCTTCTTAATCAATACGGTAACTTACTCGGTGATGCCGGCAACCTTAACTTTAAGGCTGTTGCCACTAAGGATTGGAGTATTTCAAGAGAAACTGCATCTTCAACTGATATTTTAAGAAGTGTAATCGGTATTTTCCAAAACCTTTCTTGCGACTATAACGGCACTGATATTTTAGGCAAGGTGCTTAGAGGTGAATTTACTCTCGGTACTCTCGGTAACGTTGCAAACCTTGACGTATATAAGATTATAGGTAATCTTTTGGGCTTTACAGATACAAAGTATAAAACAAACTTAGTATACAATGTTGCTCAAAACCTTATTTTCCAATATACTAATTGGTATACAGAAGATGAAATTAATAATTTCAAGAACGGTACTGCAACATGGGTTTATGATGACCAGCTTATTAATAAACTTACAACAGAGCTTCTTGATAAGATTAGTGTACTTGTTACATATAATCAAGAATACACAGATGCTGATTCGCAAACAGCAATTCAGGATACATCGGCTACACGTTATTTGAAGATTAAAGCTGAAATGAAGGCAAGCGGTTCTGACTACGCTACCGCAGCTGCAAAGCTTGGTTATGACCCTAACCTTATATATTCAGATGAATTTAAAGATGATGAGGGTAATCCTCTTAATGTTCTTCTCTTTGCTTACGGTGCTCCTGACAAAAACGGTTATGCAACAGAATCAACCACAAAGGTAACACTTAAGGCAACCGATAATCTTTTTGATTTCAGTTACAGAGCTCTTGACCTTGCTTGGGATACAGTTCTCAAGGGTACAGTCAAACTCCTTCACGTAAATGACGGATTTGATAAGGGTCACGGCGCTAACTTTGATAACAACTATTATTATTTCTTCGACCAAAAGGGCGAGTGGAATGATAATGATGTTGCTGCAAACTATGCACAGCCTAAGCTCGATCAATGGGCAAATGCAGTATATAAGGATTATAAGTTTGACACAGCAGATGATTTCCTTGCTTATGTTAAGAAGACGGTAACTTATGACCGTACAGCTGCCGAGGACTCAACAGGTTCTTGGAAAGATATCGACGCAACGAGACTTTTTGCTAAGTTAAGATACAGCCCACTTGCTGATTACGGCTTTAAAGTAACAACAGGTCCTATCAATCTTTACTTTGCAGAAACAGGTACTCCAAACCTCGATAAGTTCTTTAGCGAAAGCTATTCAAAGTACAGCTCAATGGTAGCAGGCTTTAATGACGCACTTGTTGCAGCAGTTAAGGACTTGTTCCCACAGAGCGGCAACGTTATCGGCACACGTCCTGAAATGACAACAACCGGTGATTTTGCAACTATTGATGCAGCAGCAATTAAGTCAATCGTTTCAACACTTGTTGGCAACGCTTGCAAGATGGTTCAGTACACAGCAAACGCTACAGACGCTAACATTCTTAAAGCATTCTATGCAAAGAACGGCGCCAGCGCTGCTCTTACAGAGAAGAATCTTGAAGAAGCAATGGTTCCTATGCTCGTTGCTTGCATCGGTCAGGTAAATCTTGGCTCAGGCAAGCTTGAGAAAATTATCCATCCTTCTGATTGGGACGGATGTAAGGATGCAGAAGCAGTAGCTTATGTATGCCTTAAGGAGTATTTATCATACTCAATGCCTAACAAGGATTATTCAAAGCTTGTTAAGATTGACAGCGATGGAACAATCAATGCAACACTTGAAGGCACAATTCTTCCAATGGCTCGTGACGCAATTGCTTATGTAATTGAGGCTTACGTTCCTCTTGAGGACGAAAACGGCAATACTTGGAAGACAGAGTCAGCAGCTGTTGATTCTAAAACAACACTCTTTGACCTTCTTAATTCTGTAGTTTGCTACTATGCCGGCGACCACGCAATGGAGAAGGCTGTAAATAAGGGCGAAAGAGCTATGGGCGTAGGTGCTCTCCTCGGTATTTGTGATAAAAACGGCAACAGCCTTATCACAACAAAGAATACTCTTTGGGAAAACATTAATGCAATAGCTAATAAGCTTATGCCTGTTCTCGGTACACTTCAGGGTACAGGTTATGCTAAATTCAATTCAGAGGAACTTATTTGGAACAACATTGTTCTTTCATTCCTTGATATTGGTAAAGAAAATTCAAAGACAGGTCTTTGCGGCGTATCTAACTTCCTTAACCAGTTATTTACAATTGTTTCTGCACAGCCTATCCAAAAGACTTCAATCGTCGTAACAATTTATGATTTACTTAAGGATCTCATTAACGGATTGTTTGGCGCACGTTACAGCGGACAGAGCTTTAAGACAATCGTTCCTGATGCTACAAGTACTCATCCGTTTGATGATTTCTTCCAGGTTAAGGTACTCGCAGGTACAGACGGTAAGAATTTGGGCGCATTCCAAAAGCTTATCTGTAACTTTGTAGAGTTTGGCGGATACGGTACAAACGGTCCTAAGACCTACTCCGATTCTATTATCAGAGGTATCTGTTTCGCAGTACAGGCAGTTAACAGCTTCCTTCCTAATGCATTGACTACACTTGGTCAGCATCAGCTCAAGATGGCTACTGCTTCATTCGGTTCTAACACCGTAACAGGCTGTACTTCAGGTGAACCTTATGATGATGTACTTACTGTTACAAACAACTCGGTAGGTATCAATGCATCGTACATCAAGAACGGCAAGGCTACTCAGCTTTCACGTTACTATGTAAAGATTACGAGCGTGCTTCAATATGATGTTTATAACGAAGAAATGCCTGATGATACAATAGATTTCCCTGAAACTCCTATTGATCCGGGTAAGAGTGCTAAAATTAATATTTCAGTTCCGTTCGATGTTTCAGGTTCTGATACAACAAATACATGCCGTGTTGTTGTAAATTATGATATCGTTGATGATCAGGGCAACGTTCTTTATGGAGGCAATACTGTAACAGCTTATAAGCTTCTTACAAGTGAAGTAAGCTTCAGAAATGCTCTTTATGATGCTGATTATAACTTCAACACTACATTCCAGCAGACAGACGGCTCTGACCAAGAAGAAAACGGTGTAACCGTTCATTCTCTTACAGGTATCGGCGGTAATATCTCTGCAAACTATCCTGATAAGATGGTTATCGCTTCTAACAAGCTTAACGAAATCGCTCAGTATTCATTCTTTATGAAGGGCGGCAGTAAGGAAAAGAGCATTGACGGTGTATTCTTCTTTGACAGAAAATCCGGCTATGAATCAAATAACCTTACTACTGCAGCTAAGGCATTCGATGATTCTAATTTAACAACAGTAGATATCGGTGAAAATAACGCTATTGCTCGTTGGGATAAGTCAACAGGTGATCTTCTTAAGATTGGTATGTATGACTATCGTGTAGAAACATCTGCAGGCTCAGGCGAGTTCGGCGAATGGCAGCGTAACCGTACAAACGCTTCTACAGGTAGCGGCCTTGGTGCTGTTGACTACTACAGAGGTTATACTTCTGAGGAAATCGGTAACATTTCAAAGCAAAATGAGGGCAAGGAGATTGAAACAAGAACTCACGTTGCATTCACTCTTCAGGAAGCACTTGATGCTAAGATTATTGCCGGTTACCATATCAATGAAAGCGGTATTTATGATACAATGTATCTTAAGACCGGTGGTAAATATAACTATGATAACATCTTTAATATGGTTACACTCGGTACCGGTATTGATGCTATCTATATAAATACCTCAAAGCAAACATTTGGTTCAAATGCTGTTAATAACTACAGACCGTTTGGTTTCGACGGTGAGGCTACTGTTAAGACCGGCACTTATGATGTTAATGTTAACTTCTATAATTCAGGTTCTTATAAGACAGGCAGCTTCCAGCTTGTTATCGGTGAAAGCGGTTCAGCCGGCTCACTTGATAAGAACTATAAAGAACTTGCCAATATCATGGCTAACTATAAAACATCCGACTTCAAAGAGGATGCATCTATCGGTTCAGTTTATGATTTGGCTAAGGATGCTCTTATGAATGTACTTAGCGTTCAGTCAGCTCCTTACACTGCTGAATCAGCTCTTACTCAGTCAGATAAAACAGAGTATGCAGTTACAACTTCAGTTACAACTTCCGCAACAGGCGATCGTGCATATGTTCCTTACTCAACCTCTAACGAAACAGTAACATTTACTGTAAAGGGTACTCAGGTAAGCTACACAATCCCTGAATCGGTTAAAGCAACTGCTTATGTCGGCGGCACAATAGACGCTACAACAGGTGCAACCAGTGGCGGCGTAAAGGGAATTTACTATTCCGATGAGAAATGTACAATGCCTATTTACTCACCAAAGCCGCTTACATCATCAGATGTTAAGAATGGCAAGGATGCTGCATTGGCTAATGTAACACTCGGTCAGGACGGTAACTATTACCTTACTAACTCAGTTAAGTATGCTACAAAATGGGATCTCGATACATATCCTGGCGGCCCATGGCAGAGACCGACAACTACTCAGGATACAAACAAAGATAACGAGCCTCTTTATAATCAGGTTCAATATGTATACAGAAATGCTGAAGGCAAAAAGTGCAACTCAGGCGATAATTGGGCATGTAAGTTCCCATCAGCTGAGTATCAGCTCATTCCTAACTCAGGCGAGATGGATTCAGTAGATAATCGTGGTATTGCTACTCAGGCTAATGACAGACTTGAATATGTTCTTAGCGTAGTTAAGTCTCACCTTATCAGCTCATCATCAACCCTCTACAATCAGATTTCTGAGCTTAGAAACGGTCTTGAAGAAATTAACTTTGATATTCTTACATATAATAAGATGGTAGAATATGCAAAGAAGGCTGAACAGCAGTATACAGTTGACGTTGATTACGTTGACGCAACAACAGGCAAGACTGTTGAAAGAAACGGTATGTCTTATGTTGACGCTGCAAAGCTTATGAATGATCTCAAGAATGCAGGTACTAAGTTTACTTATACCACAGCTTCTGAAGTATCTTCTGTTCAGGCAAAAGAATACGTTAAACTCTTTAACATATTCGCTTCTGCAGTTATTGAACGTGGTTACCAGGGCAAGCAGCTTGAAAATGAAATCAAGTGCGCATCGGGTAATGCTTACTCAATGCTCAAGGCAACACCTGCTACATACAATGAGGACGGTACAGTTGCTACTGAAGCAACCGTATCTAAGAATGGCGTAGCAGCTAACCCACGCTTTGGTTCATTTGATGCATCAGGTAAGCTTGTTAACGAAGGCGCAACAAAGTACTCATCAGCATCTTGGAACAGATACGTGAGAGCTCTTGCTGCCGCAGTTGACCTTGCTAACTATGGTAACGGTTCTTATAAGTATAAGAATTCCGGCACATTCAATATCAATGACCGTAAGAACTATGACGCTCAGCTTGCTAAGATTTACAATGTTGATACTGAACTTCAGGCAGCTGAAATCGGTCTTACCGAGTTTGAGAGCTGTGAGCTTACTGTAACTCCTGTTGCAGGTGCTAAAGTAACAATCGACGGCGTTGCTTACTCAGGTCCTGTAGCTGTAGAAAAGGGTCAGGTTGTTTCAATCAATGTAACAGCAGAGAATGGTTATACACTTAAACCTGAACTTACTGTTAACGGCGACAAACTTACATTTGACGATACAGCAACAGCATTCCCGTATGAGCTTACTGTTACAGGCAATACTACAATCGTTCCTTCGGTTGAGTCATTGGCTCCGTCAACTCATAATGTTACTGCTTCACTTGTTGTAGCAACATCTTCAAAGGGTGCTACTAACAATACGGGCGTAAACGGAACATATAATGTAACTGTTTATGATGAAGCTAACAGCCCTGTTCTTGAGAAGCCATTTGACCTTACAACTGATGCAAACGAGATTAGTCTTGACCTTGCACCTGGCACATATACAGCAACAATTACTTCTGAATTCGCTATTACACGTACAGTAAGCATTGTTGTTGGTGACGCTGATATTGCAGGTCCTGCAATTGCAATGGTTGTATGCGATTATAATAAAGACAGTAATATTACCGGTACAGATGCAACTTCGGTTTATGCAGCCGCTTCTAAGGCTACCGATCTTCGTTATGACCTTAACGGTGACGGCTCGGTAACCGGTACAGATGCTACAACTGTTTATGCTATTGCATCATCAGCTGTTTCACTTCCTGCTGTTACTATTAAGTAATATTCGTTTCTATACTTCTTAGGGGCGAAAGTCCCTAAGAAGTTTTACTTGAAAATCATGATAACTTGTGTTATCATTTAATTAAGCAGAGCTATGGCTTTGCTTTGTCTTGATATATTCGGCTTTTGCCGTTTATATACTATGCCCGCTTTGGGCGGGGAGGCTATGGGCAGTTTCGTTTAGTAAATATTTAATGTTTCACGGTGTTTGGCTTTTGCCAAAGTTGCTTGGTTTCATATTTTTATGTTTTCTGACCGATTTTGTCTTTGCCCTTCACGGCGATTCTGCTTCTCCCCAAATTAAGCAATTTTTTTAACAAGGAGGTAACACCAATGAATACAATTGCGAAAAAACGAGTAGGTGTTATTTTCGGTACACTTGCGTTTTTGGCTTTTGTTGCGCTTGTTGTGTGCCTTCCTCGTACTTCGTATGCTGCTGCGCTCGGAACGGAGAGCCCGAACGTTTATTGCACATACACAGATTCTAACGGCAAACAATACGACGGTGATAAGTTACCTGCCGGTACATACGACGTCAGCTTTTATTTAGAGGGCGTTACCGAGTTATCGGTTGTGCAGGTTACATCAACCTATTCTTCGGATGTATCGGTGCAGAGTGAGCCTAAGGCTCTTCTTTCTGATGAGGTTGCCGGCGTATCTTCGATGGGAACCGTAACGAATGATTCTAATTTGGTATTCGGCTTTGTTTCAGATGCTGACACTTGTTCATCTGTAACAAAGGACGGCACGTTGCTTGCAACCTTCTCGGTTGCTTTTGCAAAGGATTGTGACGCCGCTGATGTTATTTCGGTTTCAACAGACCCAAATAAGACTTTCGTTTTGGCTAATTATAATGACGGATTTGACGATGAGTATGCTCTTGTTACCAAATCTGCCGATTATCCCGGTTCTCTATATTTAATGACCTGTGACGTTTCACCGTCAACCGGTCATAGCGTAAACGGCTCGCTTGTTATTATGACAGATGCGAAAGGCAATACTGCCAACAGTCCTGTTTACGGTGAATATACGGTTAACGTATATTCGGATTCAGCTCGTACTGAGCTTGTCGGTACAACCACATCATCTCTTAAAGATGGTGTAAACGCTTTTTCTATTGATTCGTTAAAGGACGGAACCTACTATCTTTCAATCTCGTCTGATTATGCAATAGCTCGTAATGACGTTACCGTTATCGTAAACGGTGCCGATATTACTAATGCGGTTATTCCTATGATGGCTTGTGATTTTAATAAGGATGGTATAATTACAGGTGCCGATGCAACAAGTGTATATCTTTTTGCTTCAAAGCAAACGGATTTAAACTATGACCTTAACGGTGACAGTTTAGTAACCGGTACAGATGCAACAACTGTTTATGCTTGTGCGTCAGGCTCCGGTTATTATAACGGATTAGAGATAAAGTGATTTTTTTCAAAATAAATAAAGGGGATTTCTAAGTGAAAAAGACATTTAGAAAAGCAATAGCTGTTCTTCTTGCAGTTCTTATGGTTGCATTCTCCGTTCCGTTTTCTGCTTTAGCAGGTACTCCTGATGCGCCGGATATGTTCGGTTCAACAGATTATACTGTTACTAAGAACAGAAAATGGTGGGTTGATGACGGCGTTGATACAAGCCTTTCAAAGCTTCAGTCAACTCCTGAATATTGGAGCTATAACAGTGGCGAAAAATGGAATACAGCAGGTTCGTGGAAATGGGATTTCGGCGGAACTGTAGATGATTTTGCTAATAATGGTTATGAAGACCACCGTAACGACTACAAGCCTGTAATTGCTGCAACAGTATCTTCACAGGGTACTAATGCAGGTATGAAAGAGGCTGTTGCTAATAGAGGTGTTGCAGCCTATGCAACACAATACTATAACACTTTCTATAGTGCTGATGCAAATCATACTTATGAAGCAGTTAAGGAAGCTAAAAATATCCTTAACCCTGCAACACTTAAAGCAGGCGACCGTATTGCTGTAACAGTTGAATTTGGCGGCTGGGATGTACTTCAGTCAGGCCAGTTTAAGGGTAAATTTAATACTGATTACCTTAAAGCAGCAGCTTATAGTTCAAAGCCATCACGTGGCGATACATGGAAAGCTGCTGATGGAATAAAGGGCGTAATCGGTAAGGGTAGCGCTCTTTATGTTAAAGCGCTTAACTTTGCAGGTGGTACTGTTGATGCAACAGCCGGTACATTCTACGGTGCAGTTACAGGTAATGCTGCTGTAGACGGCGCACAGACTACTTCAAACTATATTGGCGTTAATTCTGACGGTACAAAACCATTCGGTAAGTATGGTATTGCTTCTTTTGTATATAGTTTTGAGGTTCTTAAAGACTGCGATCTTTCCGAAGTTTTTACATTTGATACCGATATTGCAGGTACAGAATTTGAGCCTTATTACAGAGATTCACTTAACGGTACAGGCGAACCTTCATGTAATGCTGCAAATCCTGAATTGTTCCTTATTACACACGACGATACAAAAAGCACTTTTGCTAACTGGGCATTAATTTGGACAGATTATGCAAAGGAATCAACACCTGAAACTAAGACTTATACTATTACATTTAATGACATCAACGGCAAGACTGTTGATACGCAGACAGTTAAAGAAGGCGAAACTCCAACAGTTCCTTCAACAAATACTGCTGCAACTGTAAATTATAAGAGCGATAATAAGCACGAAGTAACAACTTACTCATGGCCGGAAGTATCAGCTGCTACTGCAGATACTACTTACAAAGAGGTTGCTACTACAGCTGAGGAAAATTGTGACATTACTTATGCAGAGACAAGCAAGCATACACTTGTTTCAGGTACTGTTCTTAAAGGAACATGTACTAAATGCGGTCATGAAGATACTCAGACTAAGGACGATAAGCTTGACGGTACAGCTTACTATGCTGCACTTGATGCTG
>ULOT01021071.1_pt1 | contig 21603 bp, 20 predicted proteins | sample 1952811 | NCBI WGS metagenome assembly ULOT01 (sample SAMEA4835609, study PRJEB28245) | human gut metagenome | biome: gut microbiome; material: fecal sample | place: Denmark | collected 2008
CATTAGATGAAGATGTTATAAAAAGTATTAAAGATAAAATCAATAAACTTTGTTCTAATTTAAAATTAGATAAAATAGAAGTGAATTCTGAAGTAGACTTTCACAGGATAATTATGCATTATGTGTATTTGAATATACCAAATTGTCAGCGTAAAACAGATAATTATGTAGCTATTTATGGATTCTTAAGAGCAATGACTTTGATAGCTTGCTTACTTTTTGATTTTTTGCTATTATCTGAAATCTTGTATTCTTTAGATGTGGTAGATTGTTGTCATATCTTTAATTATAGTGTGGATTTTAAAGCAATAATGATTTTAGTGTTAGTTTTCGTAATTTGTAATGTGCTATATATGGCTTTTGTGAAGTTTTATCGTCGCTTCACCTTGGAGAATTACATGGCTTTATTAACAGAGAAATAATATAAAAGTAAACAGTCAAATTAAGCTTTTTAACATTGTTAGGTATAATTGCTACAGCACGAACCTATATAATTAGGTACAGCAACATAGATTTAGAACGTTTTTACTTCAAGTATCAGTCAGAAGCTTAATCTCATGGTCAGTCCTTATAGTTCTTCTTTTTGAACAACAATATTTTACGAAAAACTTTAAGGGTTGCAGAGATAGTTTTTCTCTTACCCTCTTGTATCGGACTAGCATAGTCCTTAACGTTAAAAAACAATCTAAATTTTAATAAGTCAGTGAAGGTAGGCACCGAAAAGTGCCTACTCTCTAGGCTATGCCCTAAATTGACTGCTTACTAAAGTAAATGGAAATGACTATGATAGATCGTGAAATAAAAGACTCGAGTCATGAACATTTGAAAGAACATAGTTTCGAGTGTATATTTAACATAGCAGTTGCAGCCATCATAGGGGGTGCTGAAAGTTGGTATGATGTTTCCGATTTCGGCAAGTGCCATGAAGATTTTTTTCGTTCAAGAATCCCTGGCTTCAAGAGTGTCCCTTCCCATGATACGTTCAACCGCGTCTTCTCCCTGCTGTCCCCTCACGAGTTTGAAAAAGGATTCAGCGGTTGGATACGTGAAATACGCGGCAAATACAATGGGCTTGTCGCTATTGACGGTAAGGAGAACTGCGATGTAAAGACGGAGAACGGTGACTGTAGTTTTGAACACCTCCGTTTGTTAAGTGCCTGGGCTTCTGCTAATGGTGTTTGTATAGGTCAGGAAAAGGTGAACGGAAAAAGCAATGAGATAAAAGCCATCCCCTTGCTGATCAAAATGCTTGACCTTGAAGACTGTATTCTGACGATTGATACCAGGGCCTGCCAGCATGACATAGTTCATGAAATCCTTGAAGCGAAAGCGGATTATCTGATAAGTGTGAAGCAAAACCAAAAGAGACTCTATAAAATCATAGAAGGGTGGTTCTCTGAGATAGACATCTATGGAAACAAGATTATTGGTAAAGGTCATATACCGGAGGGAAGATACAGGTACAGCATCACGGAGGAACAAGGTTCTGAAATGAAAGAGAAACGGATATACCAAGTATATAACAACGGAATACTCCCCGAGGTTTTGAAATGGGAAGGCGCAAATTCAGTTGTATGTCTCACGAGTTCAAAGATTGATAAAGAAACCGAAGAAACAGTTCCTGAAAAGCGGTACTATATAACTTCACTTCCCCTTGATTCAGCCCACATAATGGACACCATAAGAAGCCACTGTAGCATTGAGAATAATCTGCATTGGCAGCTTGATGTCACGTTTAATGAAGACAGCCAAAAGAAAAAGGAAAATGCGGTACAGAATTTTTCCCTGTTAAGTAAAATAGCCCTGACATAGTTACAAAACAACAAGACTAAATCAAGTCTGAAAGGAATAAAATGGCAGGAGGAACTGATGAAGCTCCTAAAAGAACTTTTGGATGCGCCCCCTTGCAACTAGAAGTAAAATAAGTAGGGTGTCAGCCCTGAAGTTACGCAGTGGTTATTGGACAGAGATTATGAATTCTCTGAATCGTTTTGGGGCAGAATTGACTGCTTATGTGCAGGAAGTTGCCTTCCTGATAGATAATAATGAAGCAGAACGTGTTGTTCGGAGTATGCCTACGGCTCGCAACAACTCCTTTCATTTTGGAAGTGATCTAAACGCTCAAATGTCGGCCACATATCACAGCATCATCAGCACAGTGAAACTTCATGGCAGTTCCGTATTGAGTTACCTTGGTAAATTTTTCACAAAAATCTTCGAGGGTTGTAGGGATTATTCCTCTCTCTTACCCTCTTGTATCGGACTAGCATAGTCCTTAACGTTAAAAATCAATTTAAATTTTAACAAGTCAGTGAAGGTAGGTACCGAAAAGTGCCTACTCTCTAGGGTATGGCCTAAATTGACTGCTTACTCTTTTGGGAATGCCCTTAATTTACTACTCACGTATGAAAGAAAGGTCGAACAATTTTTACACTTTACTTAATTTATTTACAGGAATATTTACTGTAATAGTAAGTTTTGCCACTAGTTTTTTCTTGTCACCCTTTATTGTTAAATCATTGGGTGCAGAAGCAAATGGATACACTCAGTTGGCTTCTAATTTTGTAATGTATGCTACATTGTTGACTACGGCGTTCAATTCTATGGCATCGCGGTTTGTTTCAGTTGCATATCATCAAGGAAAGTTGGACAAGGTTAGAGAGTTCTATTCATCTGTTTATGTTGTTAACATTGGGTTGTTTCTCATACTTCTCCCCTTATCTTTTTTTGTCGCACTGAAGTTAGAGCATATTATTGTAATAGAAAATGCAAATGTAGTTGATGTAAAATTGTTGTTCGGTTGTGTTTTTACCAACTTCTTGATTAGCTTAGGTACGACACTGTATACGATTTCAATGTATGTAAAGAATGCTATTTATTACAATAATCTACTGAATTGTGTACGTACAGTATGTAATGCCCTTCTTTTATTACTGGTGTTTAGCATATTGCCGATAAAGGTTTTTTACGTTTCATTGGTTGCGGTAATATTGTCTGTCTTATTATTTCCTGTATATGTTCATTACCAGAATAAGCTAATGCCTGAATTACATTTCGAACGAAGTAGTTTCTCATGGTCAGCTGTGAAAGAAATGCTTTTTTCGGGTATATGGAATTCTGTAAACCAATGTGGGCATTTATTACTTACAGGGCTGGATTTGTTGCTGTCGAATCTTTTTGTTTCTCCTTATGCAATGGGAGTAGTAGCTGTTTCAAAAACAATACCCTCTGCAATTATACAGTTAGCAACGACAGTGAATGCTAACTTTTCTCCTTCAATCACGCAAAGTTGGGCAAAGGGAGATTATGGGTTTGTTTTACGGGAGTTGCGGATGACAATAAAAATATCTATTGTTATTGTTTCTATACCTATAGTCACCTTCTGTTGTTTAGGTTCGGGCTTTTATAGTCTGTGGCAACCTACAATGGATCCTGTTATATTGACTGTTTTATCCATTTTAGGCTGTCTTTCTTTTATGATTTTGGCTGGTGTACAAGTCCTCTATAATATACTAACTGCATCCAATAATCTGAAGTTAAATTCTGTGTCTTTTGTTTTAATGGGAGTTATAAATGTGCTGTTTGTTTATTTGGGATTAAAATATTATCCGAGTTATGGCATGTACATCATTGTCGGAACAAGTTCAGTATTGAGCATCATAAGACAACTGCTTATTATATTGCCTTATTCAGCTAAATTGATGAATTTACCGTGGTATACTTTCTATAAAGATGTTTTCATCACTTTGTTATGTTGCATTACGAATGGTATAATAGCATTAGTGATAATAAGTTTATTGCCTATGTCGGGATGGATGTCAGTAATAACGAACGGACTTTTGATTGCTATACTATCTGTTCTGGCTGAAGGTTTTATGTTGTTGAATAAGAATGAGCGAAAAAAAGTTATACAATTAATACAAAGAAAATAATGAAGAAAATTTTGTTATTTAAGATTCCTATGTCGATATGTGACCTGCGTTGTCACTATTGTTACATAGCACAACGACCTGTTCACTTTCAGGGTATTCAGCCAAAGTTTAATTTTACCCCCCCCCGAGGTGGCTAAAGCACTTTCCAAGGAGCGTTTGGGCGGACCTTGCTTCATGAATTTCTGTGCAGAAGGTGAAACGCTTTTGACAAAAAATCTAGACCAATATGTAAAGGCACTTGTTGAAGAAGGTCATTATGCCGAGGTTGTAACCAATCTGACTGTGTCAAATATCTTGGATAAGTTTTTATCATGGGATAAAGAACTGTTGAAGCGGTTGGAGTTTAAGTGCTCATTCCATTATCTGGAATTAAAAAAGAAAGGATGGTTGGAGCGCTTTGCCGAAAATGTGCAGAAGATATGGGATGCAGGTGCATCAGCCAATATAGAACTTGCACCATCAGACGAGTTGATACCTTATATAGATGAGGTAAAAGAGTTCTCCATGAAACATTTTGGAGCACTTCCTCATTTGACAATTCTCAGAGATGATAGAACCTCGAAAATTGACTATTTGACAAAAATGACTGAGGAAGAATACGACAACACCTGGAAACCATTTGGTTCCTCGTTTTGGGAATTTAAAAAAACTTTATTCGGTAAGAAGCAGACGGGTTATTGCTATGCTGGTGCTTGGTCGGCTTATATCGATTTAACAACAGGTGAGGCTAGTGGTTGCTATGGTCATGTGAACTTGGGTAACTTATTTGAAAATCCGAATAAGCCATTTCCACATAAAGCCGTCGGAAAATGTCCCTTGGCACATTGTTATAACGGACATGCCATGTTGAGTATGGGATTGATTCCCCATTTGAATGATGTGCATTATGGCTATTTGAGAGATCGTGTTAAGGCAGATGGAGGCACTTGGCTTCAGCCGGAACTTCGAAAGTTCTTTGATGAAAAATTAGAAGACAGCAATGAATTAGACTCTACTTTGACGCAAGGCTTGAACCCTATGTTAAGATTCAAAGATAGAGTTGTTAATAAGGTAAAACGCACCCTTGATTTAAAGTAAAATGATAAAGAAATTTACCCCCCCCTGTTATAGTCCTTATAACATTTATTGTAGGGCTCGCAGCAATAGTTTTGTTTCGTTCTGAGTTAAAGCGATGGCTTTACCTCCAATCTTGGCCAACGTCTTTGAAGCAGATTTATGGAGCAGAAACATCGAACGGCAAAGAAGTAAGATGTTTTGATGAGAGATTTAGAGCAACAATTCCTATCTATAGCCATCGTAGTCATTTTTATACGTCTTTTGATTTCGAACAGAAAAAAATAGCAGGAAAAACAACTATTTATTTGTCGCCAACTGGCGATGATGCAAATGATGGATTGCTTCCTGCTAAGGCTAAAAAATCGATTGAATCGGCTATTCAAACACATGCAAAAACAATCATTCTGCAAGAAGGTAACTATAGGGCCGGAGTAAATTTCAAAAATGGAACGTCAATAAGTGACTTAAACTTAATTGGTGAAGGACGGGTTATCATTGATAACATGGGAGCAAATCCTTTGGTGATAAAAGGGAAGGCGTTTATCCGCAATATTGAATTTATAAATGGTAACTGGGGTAGTTTACGTACATACATCGAGAATCCGCATGCAGTTTGTACTTATATAAAATGCAAGTTCAATCACTCATTGGTTGACAATGAAGAAATTGGAAAGGCAAAATCATTAGGAGGACTACGTATTCAAGGGGGTACACATTATATATATGTGTGAGGCATCATTCAATGGTTTTGATGGTTTCAGCTATCATGCTGCTCCTGATGGGTCAGATAATGCACCCCATGTTGTAGAGGTTGAGTGTAAGGCTTTCAATAATGGAAACCAAAATAGTTATGAAAGTAATAATGCTTCGACAGCACACGACGGCACAAATATCGTTCGTTTAAACTGTGTGTATAGTTCTTCTCATGGTGGAAATGTAGCAGATGTGCATGATAAAACGGTATCATATAATATAGGTTGTAAGTCTGCTTCAGTTTTAAACTTAGGAGATAATTATCGGCAATATCAAGCCAATTACTTTTGTGCATCAGGCGCGCTAATGTATTTAATAGGATGTGAGAGCTATGCAAGCTTTTACGATTTGAGTTCATGGAATAATGGCATTATATATTCCGATAAGTATTACAATAAATAGTATAAAGACAAAAGTGGGACTATAAAACTTTTACAATGAATCAACGAGAGAAAATACGCGAGTTGCAATCAATTATCCGAAAAGAGGTTGCCCCTTTAATAACGCACGATTATGTGCTGTGGGGGCTTCCTTACTATCCCAACATCGGTGATACTTTGATTTGGGAGGGCGAATTGGAGTTCTTAAAGTCAGTTCCTTATAAGTGTTTGGGAACTTGTGGTTGGGATGAATATGAACCAATCAAACTGAGTAAGGAAACCGTAATCCTGATTACAGGCGGTGGCTATTTTGGTGATGTTTGGCGTAAAGCATGGGATGCAGTGCTTGATACGATAGAACATTATCCTGACAATCCCATAGTAATACTCCCGAACACTATTTTTTATGAAGATGTAGCAGTCATGCAATCAGATGCTCATCGTATGGCAAGATTGAAGCATTTGACAATATGTGTTCGCGATAAAGTATCTTATGAAATTGCAAAAACTCATTTCAAGAATGAAGTGCGGCTTGTTCCGGACATGGCTTTTTGTATATCGCAAAAGTATCTTGAACAGTGGCGCGTAAATGAAACAGAAAAAACTCTGTTTTTAAAGCGTATTGATAAAGAACTCGGTAAGGGTGGCGAAGTTCATCTGGATATTCCCAATCTTGATATCCGTGATTGGCCAACAATGGATGGTCGCGCATCCATATCGGAACGGATTTTTGGGAGATGCAGAGGGTTGTGTTATAGAAGCCAAAAGTATGCAGTATGGTTTTATCCCTTGGCCAGAAAACTTGAGGAAAAATGTGGATATTATTTATACCGAAAGTGCATGACACGTCGAGGAGTGGAATTTGTCAGTCAATATAAAGCTGTATATACCACTCGTTTGCATGTGATGATATTATCCGTACTATTAGAGAAGCCTGTTCAGTTTATAGACAACAGCTATGGAAAACTTAGTTCTTTTTATGATACGTGGTTAAAGAACTGCAGGGGTGTTGAATGTTACGAAAAGAAATGAAAAAGATTACCATAGTTGTTCCTATTTACAACGTTGCTCCTTACATACAAGAATGCTTGGAATCGGTTACACGACAAAGCTATAAAGGAAGCATAGAATGTTTGTTGATAGATGATTGCGGAACTGACAATAGTATGGATGTTGTTCGCAATTTTCTGGACTCATATAAAGGAAATGTAGACTTTAAAATCTATAAGCATGAACGTAATAAAGGTCTGTCAGCAGCTCGTAACACAGGTTTGAATCATGCGTCAGGTGAATATATATTCTTTCTGGATAGTGATGATGAAATAACAGATGATTGCTTAGAAAAACTGGAACGCCCTATTCATTGTTCTACATTTGATTTTGTGATTGGAGGCTATAAAGTTGTTGGGCTGAAGAATACTGCACCTCCTCTTTTATTAAAGACTGGGACGATTGTTTCAGAAAAAACTTTGATGAAAGATTATTATGAAGACAAGTGGTACATGATGGTGTGTGGAAAACTTTGCAACGTTGATTTCCTTAGAAGTAACTCTTTGTATTTTAAGGAAGGATTATTGCATGAGGATGAGTTATGGAGTTTTCAGTTAGCTTGTTTGGCAAAAACAATGTATGTGGTTAACGAGGAATGCTATATATATAAGATACGTTCAGGTTCTATAACCATGAACCCCAAGACTCAAGAACGCAGAGTTGTAGCTTTCCAAAAGATAATGACTTACATGATAGACTTTGTAATAGACAAACAAATAAAAGATAAGTATGCTTGTTTGAAAATTATCAGCCTACTTAATATACTCAATGAAGCATTGCCTCGTTGGAGTAACTTAAGCACGAAAGAACAAAAAGCAATAATCAGGAAACAGCGAAAAGAATTGTCACGTTTACCATATAGTATGCGATTGAAAAGTTGCTTGATAAGTTTGAAAAGGTTGGTGTTGGATGGTGCAGTACTTTTGCCAGTATGCTTATATAATATATATATGGATAAAGTTGTAGGATTACTTAGGTTGTTAAAAAAATTAGATTGTATAGATAAATAAAATAGAATGCCAAAAGTTAGTATAATAGTACCTGTTTACAAGGCCGAAAACTACTTGCATCGATGTGTAGATAGCATCCTTGCTCAGACTTTTACCGACTGGGAATTACTGCTTGTTGATGATGGCTCACCTGATCGAAGTGGAGAAATATGCGATGAATATGCAAGCAAAGATGCACGCATACGAGTTTTTCATAAGGAGAACGGTGGGGTGAGTTCGGCCAGACAAAAAGGACTTGATGAGGCTGTCGGTGAATATACTATTCATGCTGATCCAGATGATTGGGTAGAACCAATGATGCTTGAAGAACTCTATAAGAAAGCAAAGGAAGATGATGCAGACATGGTGATTTGCGATTACTATATGAATGATGGGAAAAATCAGACTTATATCACACAGAAGCCTACAGAACTTCATAGAAAAACGGTTTTGCGCGAATTGCTGTTCCAGCAACTGCATGGCAGTTGCTGGAACAAACTCGTCAGGCGGGCATGTTACAGTGGATATGACATATGTTTCCCGAATAATATGAATTGTTGGGAAGATCTTTACTTTAATGTTAAGTTACTGACTAATGAAGGGGTAAAGGTTGGGTATCTTGCCAAAGCTTTTTACCATTATGATTATACCGAAAACCCGAACAGCCTTGTGCGTAAACCTACAATCCGAACTGTACTTTCTCAAAAGTTTATTATAGACGACCTATACTCAGCTTTAGGTTTAGAATTTGGAGAGGCATTTTATAAAATGAAAGTGCAGACAAAAGAGTTGGCTTGGCGTGTTGGAACAATGGATGAAAGTGAATTTAAAGCCTTATTTTCTGAAATAACGAATCGGTATAAATCTGATTATAAGCATTCGCGTAACATTTCTAAACGTTTGATTCTCTTATCATTCACTCATTATAATATAGCGAAGCGTTTGTATGGCTTACTTTTGAGTGTAAAGAATTTTAAAACGATGCTGTATGGAAGATAAAAAAGTATCTATTCTCGTTCCTGTTTATGGAGTAGAGAAGTATATAAAACGTTGTGCACGCAGTTTGTTCGAACAGACTTATGACAACATTGAGTACATATTTGTTGATGATTGTACGCAAGATCGATCCATAGATATACTTGAAGAAGTGTTGAAGGAATACCCTAATCGTAAAAATCAAGTTAAAATTCTTCATCATGCCAAGAATCGTGGCTTGTCTGCTTCGAGAAATACTGCATTGGATGCTTCAACGGGCGACTATTTGATGCACGTGGATGCTGATGATTATTTACATGTTGATGCGATAGCTTTGTTGATAAAGCATATCGGCTTGTCGCAACTTATTATATTTAGCTATTCTATTGTACGGAATGAAAAGGTTATTCCTATTCACGTACAGAGTGAGAGTAAGACCTCGCTTATAAGTAAATACTTATTGAATCGAACTCCTGCATCAATGTGGAATAAGTTTTATGATGCGAAGTTCTATAAATCTATAGGAATACGTTCTGTCGAGGGGCTTAATCAAGGTGAAGATTATGCAGTTGTTCCTCGTATTATTGAAAAGGCACAGACTATACAATGGTTGGATGAGTGTTTATACTATTACGAGCAATCGAATATACAATCGTATTCGAACAATATTCGTGTAAGAGATATAGCTCAAATGAGAATGGCTGATGATATTTTATACGATTACTTTTCTAAGTGTAATGATGCTAGGTTTTATGTTGATACTTTGAAAAAGATGCATATTAGGTCTGCATTATTTTTTATTAAAAAAGGAAATGCTGATGTGTTGAACATGATACGAGAATACTATCAGGTTAACTGGGAAAATATGCATCATTTATCTTTATCAGATAGAGTTTTTATCTTTTTGTTTATCACAAAGATGGATAGACTGCTGATGTTTCTGAAATATATCTTTAAACTTATTAGAAGTTGATATGGTGTTCGTTTTTTCGTTGCTGTTTTCTCCCTTTTTTGCATTATTTTTTTTATTGTTGTACTTATATAGGTACAAAATAAAAAAAATCCATGTAGCACTTTCTGTCTTTTTGGTAGCTTTCATTGGAATTTATTGGTATCCTTGGGGAGATAATCAAACACATTTCGCGATTTATTATTTGGATATAGTAAATAACTATTACAGTTTGGCACTTAGCTCATCGCATTGGTTGTATGATTATGTAATTTATCATATAGCAAGTTTAACAGGTCAATATATATGGGGCTATTATTTCTGGTTATTTGTACCATTTCTATTTTTCTCGCTCCTTGTTTGGCAGATAGTGGATGAGCAAGAAGTTCCCAATAAGGAAAAATGGTTGCTTTTGATTTTATTGATTTTATTTTTGGGTATACGAGAACTTCTTGATTTGAATAGAAATACTAATGCTGGTCTTTTGTTAGCAATTGCTACCTTATTATGGCAGAAAAACAAAGCATTAAGTATTACTTGTGTTATTGTGTCATTATTGCTTCATGATAGTGTTCGGTATTTCATTCCGTTCTTACCTTTTGGATTTATATTGGTAAAGCAATCACAACGAAAAACAGACCTAATAATAATAACAACAATCATTATTTCAGGTTTTCTCATAAAAGTTATTGCTCCATTAGTAGTTTCAGAACGTAATGCTATGTATTTGGAAGTAGGAGGAGGAAGAGGGGTTGGTAGTGGCTTTATGGTTCTTCAAGGATACGTAAATATACTAATAGGTATTATTCAGTATTTAATAATACGAAGAAATAAAAGTGTGATAGCCAAGCCCTTGTATGTAGTGTATATAGTTTCAATACTTATTGCAGCAGCACTTTCATCAATGTGGGTTGGTCGTGAACGCTTTTTATTGGTATCAAATATTTTAGCAACGTCAATAATATTGACGTCTTGGAGTAAGCTACGTTTAGTAGAGGGTGTGAAAGTTTTGAGAAACTTTCAATTGATAATTGGTTCATATTCTATGAAAATAATTATCAATCTTTTATTAGTATATTCAGCGCACTATGTATTTAATTCTGCAACAACCGATAATCAAAAAGAATTTTCTATTGTAGCACGTAGTTTCTATATGCCAACTTTCATGCTGTTTGATATAGAAAATTATGGATTTTCAGATAAAAAATTTATGAATTTATATGACCGTGTAGATTCAACAATTGATGGAGAATAAAACTATGAAAGTATCTTTTATATTACCTATTTACAATGTTGAGAAATATCTCTCCAAATGTATTCAAAGTATCTTGAATCAAACCTATAAGGACTTTGAAGTCTTACTCGTTGATGATGGTTCACCCGATTATTGCCCAATATTATGTGATGAATGGGCAAGGAAGGATAATCGTATAAAGGTTTTTCATAAGTCTAATGGAGGATTGTCGGATACTCGTAATTATGGTTTGGAGCATGCTCAAGGAGACTATGTGATTTTTGTTGATAGTGATGACTTTTGGGTGAGCAAGGATTGCTTGGAACGTTTAATGCACGTAGTGGATGCACACCCTGAGTGCGATTTTATAGGTTTCAATTGCTCTTATTATTATCAAGACACTAATACCTACAAAAAGTGGGTGGCGTATGATGATAAATTGGTATTCCCTACCGACAAGGATACAGCCATGCGCTCATTGGTAGCGTCAGGAACGCTACCAATGAGCGCATGTCTGAAAGTGATTTCTCGGAAATCACTTTCAGACATGGGGCTAAAGTTTATCAAGGGACTTCTTTCTGAAGATATTCCATGGTTTATTGATTTGGTTGATGGTTCAAATAAGTGTATGTTCGTAAATGATTTTGTGTACGCTTATAGGCAGGGAGTTGCAGGATCGATAACGAACTCTTTTGGCGAACGAAACCTCTATAGTATACTCAGAATAATAGACAACGAACTTCAGAAATTAAAGAAACGCTCTTTTGCAGAGTCTACTAAAAATTACATAAAATCTTTTCTTGCTTATGAGCTGTGTATCTGTTTGGGAGGCTTAGGACAGTTGGATAAGTCGTTGAGGGATGAGTATTATGAAAAATTAAAATCATACAAATGGTTGTTGAAATACCGTCAGAACCCAAAGGTTAAGAAGGTTTCAATATTGAATTCATTAGTTGGCTTTAGACTTACAAGGTTTTTTCTTGAATTCTATTTCTCAAGGAGATGATACACTTCAATTATCGCTTCTTAAAAATAAAAAATTAAATACGATGAAAATAGGAAGTCATTCAATAGAAGTACTTCCTGCTGGCTATGGAGACTGTATCTTTCTGTCCTTAATGCGTGATAGTAGAGAGTATAACATCCTTATAGACGGCGGATTGGCGAAGACTTATTTTGATGCAAAAAATAAGAAAAAACAAAAAGGTCCTTTGAAACTGTTGCTTGACAAACTGAAAGAAGAAGGAAGATGTATTGATCTGCTTGTTGTCACTCATATTGATGACGATCACATTGCCGGTATATGTAAGTGGTTTGAAATGGATTTTCCTAATAGTAACTTTGTGAAACAGGTTTGGATGAATGATGATATTCAGATTGATGATATAAGAAGTTTGAATAATTCTGCATCTAATGCAATATCTGTAGTAACAAAACTGAGAGCGAATGGCGTTGAATACAGAAATGATATAGTAAAGGGTGTTGTGCATACTAATGACTTTTGTACGATACGTGTGCTTACTCCGAAAACTGACTATAGAAATGTCATTGCTCAAAAAATAGCTTATTCATTGGATAATGCAGCTGATGTTGACGAATCGCAATTGTCTAACATCAAAGAACTTATAAAGCAGAAATGGATTATGGCAAAGCTTTCTGATGAGAATAAGGCTTCAATATCTTTCGAATTGGAAACTTGGGACGGAAAGAAAATGCTTATGCTTGGAGATGCTGATTATGATGATTTTGCGAGTGGATTAAAGGTTTTCCATAATGATGAGCATGGGCGGTTGATGTTTGATCTGGTGAAATTGTCACACCATGGCAGTAAAAATAATTTCCATCCTAATCTATTAGGTATGATTCATTCAAAGTATTATGTTGTGTCAAGTGATGGGAAGAGATTTGGACATCCTGATAAGGAAGTCTTGGCGCAAATTGTGGATAAGACAGATTCTTGTATTCTATTTAACTATGAATCTCGGAAAAGAGTTATGTTCAACAAACAGGACTTTATTGACTATCCTGATTTGGAGAACAGAGTCGGTATAATCTGAAAATATGGATAAAGGCACTATTCGTAAGGTACATACTGTAAGGGTTTGTAATGGTAGTGGGGTGATTGTAAGGCCACTGGATAGATCTTTAATTTACATTCTTACAAATTATCATGTTTTATTTGATTATGATGGGAAAACCAAAGATTTGAAGTTTGAATCTGAAGTAGGAAGTCCCCTCAATATTGATAAAATAAAAGTTATTGAAGGTCCCATCTATTGTAAAGACAAGGATATAGCAATTATAAAGATTGATGCTAAGGGTTTTGAGAACGTTGAATTTCTAAGACTAAACACTTGTTGTGATGAAGCTAAAATTCATGTAGGCTTCCCTAAAGCTCGCTATGAAGGAACTACGAGTCAAACATTAGTTCTTGAAATTACAAACTCTAATGGTAATGTAAATGATTCCCTTACAGAATACGAATATAATAAGCTGGTAACTAAGGATGAACTAGAAGGAATGTCTGGTGGCGGAATATTTGATGAAAATCATTGCCTTGTAGGTATTCATAAACAGTCGTCGAATAATGATGGGGAAGAATGCTTAGGAAAGGCGTGTTTCATACCAATAGCGTGTTATAAAGCTTTGCTACAAGAAGCTGGGTGGTCACCAATTTTGGAGTTTAACCTGGATAACTTTGTAGAGTTGACAAGTGTAGTCTTCAACTTTGACGATCGCTATATTCAAGAAAATGCAGAGCAGTTGTTGTATGATATTAGTGAGTACAAGTCAAAAATAGAGAATTTGTCTCCTTTAAAGATTTTTGGAATTCTGAAAGAAAATAAACGTTTGGATGAAAGTTTGGAAATCGATGAGTTAAGCCGGGATTTTTGGATTGACTTTACTGAGTTCATGATAGCTATTTTTATTATACTTGATATAGAAGAACAACAAGAAGAATTCATTATTTCAGTTTTCGATAAATTTCATTTCGTATTTAGTAAAAAGCAATTTGACTTTTATGACGTTCGTAAAGAACTTGATTATAAACTATTATGTGGAATGAATAAAGGAGCTAAGTTGGTTGTAGGAGGTATGGCAGAACCCAAAACTTTTAATGCCTGTGTTATCGATAATCGTATTCCTAACATTTCAGATGCTGGCGTTTTCGTAGATATGGATATTTCAAGGCATAAACGCCAGTTGTTGAGTACACTAACAATAATCAACAGTAAGATTTTTAGAAAAGGTGTATATCATATTTTGGATGAAAGTGAGCCTGATGTATCGTTGAAACATTACCGAGATGTACTTGTGGCAAAAATAAATAAAGAGGGAAATGGAAATAAAAGAACTTGATATCTTTGACATTGGTGTAAATGTTTTACTGTGTGTTACTGAATGTATGAGTGAAAAAGCTTTGTATAATAGATGGATAGACATACGGAATGAATTGGCATCAGAATGGCAAATGAGGAATTTGGATGATTTTGAACGTTGGAACTTCTATTTGTTTTATGTGGTGGAAGACAAGAGTAAGATAGATCGTTCGCTGAAATATAAAATAGAGCATGATACAGTTTCTTCACGCAAGATAATTATTAATCGTGAGGAGTTTGCTGGGGGCAACTATGATGCTCTTATTGCTTCGTACATAAAGTATGATATAGGAGAGCTTGTAGATGAAGAACATAAACTGGATTTTATAATAAATAAATCTGCTCAAAAGTTGACGAAAAATGAAGATTAAAAAAGTAAATATAAAGGCTTTCCGTCTGTTTAATGATGTGTCTGTAAATCTAACAGCAAGAAAAGATTCTAATAAGGCAGCAAACTTTGTTGCTATATATGCTCCAAATGGTTTTGGAAAGACTTCATTTTTTGATGCAATGGAGTTTTGTATGACAAAGTCAATACAAAGGGTAAAGAGTAACTTCAAGGAAAATTTTACGATTGACCAAAAACATGGTGCGTCTACGTTTATACATAATAAGGATTTGCCAAACGAATCTATTGACATTACAATGTCGTTTGAGGATTGTGATGATGTAAGGACTATTTGTCGGCCAGCAGATGAATGTTCAATGCTTAAGTCTGTCCGTATAGAGAATGGCTATTTTAGAGATGCAATCCTTTCACAAGACTGGTTGTCGGAATTTCTTTCTTCAAAAAGTTCTACTGAAAGGTTTAAAATATTTATGCAAAACTTTGAGGAAACCCGCTCTCTTTTGGATTATTACCAATCGTTGGGTGAAGCCTCAAGAGGGATAAAAAGAAAAATTGACAATATATCAAAAGACTTGAAACAAATTAGTAAAAACATTGACAAGAGTATTGATGCCAATGTTATGGATTTGTTGAAAGAAATAGTAGAGAAACTAAAGGCTAAAAACATTGATGTAAGAAAGTTTACTTCGGATATGAATGCCTGCCCAAGCATAATAGTTGAGGCTGATTCCATTTACTCAAGTTTGTTGGAAGACAAAACAAAGGTAGATGATATTATTTCAAATCTTGAAAAGATGCAGTTTGGTGATGATGGAGTCTTGAAAATATATGATATACCTGAATGGATAGAAAAGCAGAAAAGCCTTAAATCCGCAATAGATAGTATTGCTGTAGAATTAACGAAAATAGAACATCTAAAAGATTTAAAGCACCGAGTAGGACAATATGGAAATTCATTGGAAAAAAGCTTAAAGACTTTAGATACCGTTATTTTTCTTATAGACCAAAACAACAAGTTTCAGACGATACTGAATAAAATAGTTGATGTTAAAAAGGAGAAACAAGGTTTTATTCAAAACAAGGCAAAGAATGAAGCAGAAATAGTTAATATAAAGCAAGCGATAGCACAGCTAAATGAAGAAATTACCAAATTACAGAGTAATAAAGAGCAAAATGACAAGAAACTACTTGGCCTACATGACAGTTATAAGGATTATGTCATATTGTCTATTCAACATAAAGCGAATGCTGATAGTGTTTTGTTGAATCAAAAACGATTAAATACAGTAGATGAAAGTATAAGTATACTTGAACGAAGACATTCGGCATTATTAAGGCTTGTAATAGGTTTACGACAAAAAGAGTTTATTGTAATTCCTAACTTGTATGAGGAAGAGACACGCAAACTATTAGAGATAAGAGGAAAACTTGATTCTGCCAACAAAGTCTTGATAGACATAGAGAATAGAGTGGATGAAGAATTAAGGTTGAACGATAATTTACAAAATCTTCTCGCTTCATCTCAAAGCTTTGTGGAACATATAAAAGGCAGTAAATGTCCTCTGTGTGGTTTTGATTATGAGCAACATGAAAATCTTTTGGTTGCGATATCTGAAAATACTGTTTTGTCGTCATCGCTGAAAGAAGATATTGAGAAAAGGAATAGCGCAAGGAAGGATGTTGAGGATATAGAGCATGGATTACACAATCTGCTTAGTAAGTTAACTGATGAAGTTGAAGAAAATATAAACAAAACTGTTGAAGAGTTAGCTAAGGTAAAAAAGGATAGGGAGAATATAAATAATCAACTCAAACAATTGCTATCGGATAAAACAAAAAACGAGGCTACATTCACTGAAAGATTCTCAGACTTTAAGGATTGCACAGAGGATGAAGTGCGCAATAAATATAAAAATGCCAATCAGAATATAAACTGTGAGTTGAATAACATAAAATCACGACTTGGCCATAATAAAACAGAATTGGCTAAACTGATAGAAGCAATTGACAAATTGCATGAAGATATTAAGAAATGCGATAAGAATATTGCACAATTAAAGGCTGACACATTCTATACGCAATATCTACATACTGCTGGAACTGATAATATTTCGCAATACAAATTAGATGATTGGAAAAAACAGAAAGAAGAGGTTCTTGCACAATCAGTTAAATGGAAAAAAGAAATTGATGATACCAATGTTGAGATTTCAAAGTTAAAGGAAGAAGGTGTTGATGAATCAAAGGTAATATCACTACAAAAAAGACAGATATCATTTAGCTCGGAATATACAGAAGTGAAAGAAAAGTTGACGGGGACATATAATTTCTTGAAGACAAAGTGCCTAATGGAATCTATATCCCTGCCTATGGATAGCGACCAGATTAATACAGTATATCAAGAAGCTATAAAGAAATCACATGAACGACGGAGCGATTTGAATGATAAGTTGGAAGTGGTCAAGGAATATATCAGAATAATTGGTATTGTTGGTACATATTATAAAAATGAAAATCTCAAGAAACAGCATGATGTTGTTGAAATTAAACGACAAAAGTATATAAAAAATAAGGAAATTGTAGATCAAGAAAAAACAAGGTTGGAAAAATACCTTAAAGATTTTGTAAATGGCTTCTTCAAATTGGATATTATCAATAAGCTATACAATACAATAGATCCTCATCCTGAATACAAAAAGATTAGTTTTGAATGTGACTTTAGTCTTAAGGACCCAAGACTAAGTGTGTTGATGTATTCAGAGAAGGACTACCATGACAGCATTGTGCCAAATCTATATTTTAGTACTGCACAAATAAATATACTATCTTTCTGTATTTTTATGGCGAAGGCCCTATTTGCAAAGACTGACAAGAATGAGGATTTAGGATGTATTTTTATTGATGACCCAGTACAGGCTCTTGATGATATCAATATCCTTTCAATGATTGATTTGCTTAGAAACGTAGCGTTCTCACTTGATAAACAGATTGTGATCACAACGCATGATAAAGACTTTTTTGAACTTATGAAAATGAAAGTGCCTGAAAGACTTTTTAACTCAAGGTTTATTGAGTTTAAGGGGCGAGGTGTTATAGAATAGAATTTTGGATTAATTTTTAGCCAATTAAAAAGATGAATATCCTTCACGTAGTAAACATCTACTTTGTTCTCCCTTATTTTATTGGAGACCAATTTACGTATTTCAAGGAACGTGGCTATCAGATGAATGTCGTCTGTAGCCCAAGTGAGTATTTGGCTGATTATGCCAAGAAGCAAGGCTTCAACTATATTGAGACTTCTGTGAATAGGAGCATCTCAATAAAGCAAGACTTGACGAGTATTAGGAATATCTGCAAGTTTATCCGCAAACAAAAGATAGACATTGTAGTAGGACATACTCCTAAGGGTGCTTTGCTTGGCATGATTGCTGGATGGCTGTGCAGAGTGCCTAAGCGTATATATTTCAGGCATGGTCTTGTTTATGAGACGAGTCATGGATTAAAGCGTAGTATACTAAAGACAGTTGATAGAATAGCATCTGCTTGTGCTACACAGATTGTTTGTGTAAGTCCATCGGTTCTAAAGAGGAGTATAAATGACGGGCTTGCTCCAGCAAGGAAGCAGATGATATTGAGCAAGGGTACATGTAATGGTATTGATACGCAAGGATACTTTAATCCTGCAAACATTGACAAGGCACGACTAAACGAACTGAAAGCGAAGTATGGTATCAAGGATGATGATTTTGTTATAGGTTATTCAGGTCGTATGGTACGCGATAAGGGTATTATAGAGCTGGTGCGTGCTTTCGATAAACTAAAAGATGCAGATAACTGCAAGCTATTGTTAGTTGGTATGTTTGAGAAACGTGACGCTCTGCCAGATGATGTAAAGAACCGTATAGAGAACGATCCTCGCATCATATATACTGGTTTTATAAATGGTGGTATGGAGTACTATTATGCCATGATGAACGTATATGTGCTTGCATCGTATAGAGAGGGTTTCCCGACTGGAGTGCTTGAGGCGCAATCTATGGGAAAACCAGTAATAACAACACGTGTGACAGGTTGTTGTGATTCAATCATTGACGGAAAAACGGGTTTGTTTATAGACAATGATGCCGATGACTTGGCTAAGAAGATAGACATGATAAGACGAGACAATGCTATTGATGGCATAGAAGGTCGTAAGTGGGTTGTAGAAAACTATGACAGCAGAATTATTTGGAAGGAAATAGAGAAGTTGTATTAACATAACAATATAATAATCGGAATGAAGAATATATTGATAACAGGAGCCAACAGTTTTATTGGTACTTCTGTAGAAGCATGGCTGCTTCGCAATAAGAATGAGTATAAGGTTGACACAGTAGACACTATGAATGATGCTTGGAAGAAGGCTGACTTTACTAAGTATGACGTAGTGTTTCATGTAGCTGGAATCGCCCATGTTGACCCAAAGCCTGAGATGGCTCCATTATACTATAAGGTGAACCGTGACTTGACAGTAGAGATTGCAAAGCATGCTAAGGCTTCGGGAGTGAAACAGTTTGTGTTTATGAGTTCGCAGATTGTATATCATGCAAGCAAGTCGTTGGAAGGTACTGTTATAAGCAAGAATACCAAACCCAACCCAAATGATTTTTATGGTGACTCTAAATTGCAGGCTGAGAAGGGACTGAACGAATTGAATACAGAGGATTTTAAGGTAGTCAATTTGCGTCCTTGTATGATATACGGTACTAATGGTAAGGGTAACTTCCAACGTTTGGCTCGTTTGGCATTGAAGACACCTATTTTCCCTCTATGGCATAATAAGAGGTCGATGTTGTATATAGACAATCTGTGTGAATTTGTAAAACAGGTTATAGACAGACAGCTGGCTGGAACTTTCCATTTGCAGAACAAGGAATATGCTGATACTGTAGAAATTGTGCGCTATTATGCCAAGGCTAATGGACATGGGCTGTGGTGTACACGTTTGTTTAATCCGTTGGTATGGCTTGGCTCTTTCTTCTTGACACCTATATGCAAGATGTTTGCCAACCAATATTATGAACAGGATTTGACAACATACGACTTTGAATATCAGCTTGTGTCGTTTGAGGATTCTTTGAAACGTATCAAACTCTGATGGATAAAACTAAAGAGGCTCTGTATGGACTGATTCGAATGGCATTGATAGGGGAGCGTCCTATGGCGTTTCCTGAATCAGTGGATTGGAATCTACTTTATGATTATGCTAAGATGCAAGGTGTTGCAGCCATCGCTATGGATGGACTGCAGACCTTGATGAATAATATCGGCTTTGCACCAGTTGGATTGGGTATAAAGACAAAATTGCAATGGTATGCCTTGGCAATGTCTATTGAAAAAAGGCATACCAAGCAGTTGGAGTCAAGCAAAGAGGTTGCGTCTGTTTGGCACGGGGCTGGTATACGAACTTTAGTGTTGAAAGGGTTTGCCTTTGTCCAATATTATCCTAAACCTATGCAACGTCTGGCTTCGGATATGGATTGCTATCTGTGTGGAGGTTATGAGGTGGGCAATAGTGAGATGGAGCGCTTGGGGATAAAGGTGAACCGTGAAGACTATCGTCATTCTACTTTCCAGTATAAGGATGTATTTGTAGAGAATCATAAGATTTGCACAACTGTAAGAGGAAAGAAGCAGCGTAAGTGTTTTGAGGTTTATCTTCGTTCGTTGCTTGAGAAAGAACCAACTGTATGTATTGACGATTCTTATTTAGAAATGCCTTGCGACCGATTCAATGCCCTTTATTTCCTGCAACATTGTCATAGGCATTTCTTGCGTGAAGGTATCACGTTGCGATATATCTGTGACTGGGCTATGATTCTGCAAAGGGCTGATTGCTTTGATTCTGATTTTTGGAATGAATGTGAGAAGAACGACTTAAGACCTTTTGCCGAATCAATGACACGTTTAGCATACGTGGTATGTGGGGTTAAGGCTTCGTGGATGGATGGTGATGTTATATTGCAGATTCAAGACAAAATGCTCCTTGATGATTGCTTCCGCATTGCCGATAACGCCATTAAGTATGGCAACAGCCTTAAGGCTCACATACAAATGGTAAAGAACATGTTGGGCATGCGCTGGAAATACAAGTATTTCTCGCAAAGGTCGATGGAGATAGAACTGATAAGCTCGGTTTGGAGTAATTGGATGGAGAAAGAACCGAATATATAAAGAGGAGATATTCTACATCTTGAGTTTGCCGAGGGAAAGCTCACATCAGGCTTAATCCCCATCCTCACATTCAAGTTCCGTCGTTGGTGGCACAACCGTTGGAAGCATCCCCTTGTTTACAAGGAATGGCTCCTCCCCATGTTCCTTACATTGCTATGGAGTCATTTGAGAAGATATAAAACGATAACAGATTAAATATGACAACCTACTTAATTATTTTCGCCCTGCTCCTGATAGCAGAGTTAGTTTACTTCCGCATTGCCGACCGATTTAACATCATAGACAAGCCCAATGAACGGTCTTCGCATACGAGCGTGGTGCTGCGAGGTGGCGGCATTATTTT
>ULOT01052027.1_pt1 | contig 20550 bp, 24 predicted proteins | sample 1952811 | NCBI WGS metagenome assembly ULOT01 (sample SAMEA4835609, study PRJEB28245) | human gut metagenome | biome: gut microbiome; material: fecal sample | place: Denmark | collected 2008
TACATGCACTTGCCTGTATTTTAACGGGGCAGGTGCTTTTATTTGCGGCAGAGTATGATTTTGCAACCCATACCGTGCCGGACTATGTACCGGTCCTTATACTGATGACCGGATTACTGGAGGTAGAATTTGCCCCGGCACTTCTGGGGCTTGTTCTTGTGCCGCTGCCCTTTGTGGTGGCGGCACTGGTGAAAGAGGGAAGCATTGGCGGCGGGGACATCAAACTGATGGGTGCCTGCGGCTTTGTGCTGGGCGTAAAGCGGGGATATATCGCACTGATGCTGGGGCTGTTTCTGGCAGTCCTGTTTCAGACGGCGTATGCAAAGAAAGAGGACAAAGGATTTGCAATGGCGCCGTATCTGGCATTGGGATGCCTGCTTGCCATGCTACCTGCATAACAAATTTTGATAAAAATGGAGGAAAGAAAAGTGAAAAATTTATTGAAGAACCGTATTGTGATTGGACTGATCTGTATCATCCTTTCGCTGATCATCTGCTTCGGTCTTACCCCGATGTTCAACAATGCACTGAAATCGAAGGTATCCCTGGTCCGTGTGAATACGGAGATCCACAAAGGCGACCAGATTACGGAGAAGATGCTTACTACCGTGGAAGTAGGTGGCTATAACCTGCCCGGCAACGTGGTATACGGGGCAGAGGATGTGGTTGGCAAATATGCCAACACCGACCTTTACAAAGGGGATTATATTCTGGAGAGCAAGCTGTCAGATACCCCTATGTTAAAGAATGCCTATCTTGGCAAATTAAATGGGGAGAACCGGGCAATCTCAGTCAGTATTAAATCCTTTGCAGCCGGTCTGTCCGGGAAACTGGAGGCCGGTGATATTGTAACATTAATCGCTTCGGATGTGGGAGAAAAGAGGGAAACACTGGTACTGCCTGAGCTTCAGTATGTGGAGATTATTGCAACTACGGCAAGCAGCGGAACGGACAATGATGTGCAGGCTGATGTGGAGGATGGAGAGGAACAGGAACTGGCGTCCACCATTACCGTGCTTGCAACGCCGGAGCAGGCAAGGCTTCTTGCAGAACTGGAACAGACCGGAAAACTTCATGCAGCCTTGGTATTCCGTGGGGACAGCACACAGGCCGAAAAGTTTTTGGATGAACAGCAGAAAGTCTTAGAAGAACTGTATACGGAAGAAGTGGAAGAGGAAGCGGAAACAGCAGAAGCAGACGCGGAGGAGGAAAAGGAAGAACCCATTGTGGATGATGTAGAAGTGAACGCAGGAGGACAGTAGGATGGAACATGGAAATATGCTTGCTATTGTAGGAAGCCCCGGCAGCGGAAAGACTACCCTGGCGGTAAAGCTGGCGGCAGAAATAGCGAAGAAAAAGAAAAATGTGGTTGTGGTATGCAGTGACCCCTTTGTGCCTTCTGTGCCGTTTCTGCTTCCTATGGATATGGAGCAGGAAGTATCATTGGGAGCACTTCTCACGTCTCCGGCATTGACACAAAATGAGATACTGGAAGCCTGTGTGTCTGTCCCTGCAAATGAATATATCAGTCTGCTGGGGTACAGGATGGGGGAAAACCTGATGTCATATCCCAAGGTTACAAGAGAGAGGGCAGTGGAATTTCTTGTGTGTCTGCGGCATCTGGCTGATTATGTGATTTTGGACTGTACTTCTGTCTTTGAAGCGGATGTGTTTTCCATCCTTGCCATGGAGATGGCAGACCGGGTACTGCGTGTGGGAACTTCCAATCTGCGGGGAATATCTTACTTCAAGTCCCATGCGGGTATGCTGGAAGGCCGCGCAGACAATGGAAAATATATAAGTGCCATCGGGAACTTTAAGACCGGGCAGGAATGGGAAGCAGCCGCAGGACAGTATGGCGGAGTAGGCTTTGTATTCCCTTATGTGGCGGAACTGGAAAAGCAGTATGATGAGGCAAGTCTGTGGAATGGGCTGACTTCCAAGGAATCCAGTCCCTTTCAGACGGAGGTCAGGAAAGTGCTGGTCGAAGTCTTTGGACTGTATGAGACAAAACAGGGTGAAAACAAGCCGGGGGCAGAGAAAAAGAAACTGGTAGTGCGCAGCCCCTTTGTCTGGAAAAACAAGGGAGAATTTTAAGCAGGAGGAAAAGAATTGCAGGAAATATTAAACATACATGAAACTGCCGGGATGTTAAACAAAAGTGTGGTATACCGCACTTTTCCGGAAGTATTGAAGGATGTGCAGGAGTATATATCCAAGAACTTTGCTTCCGTGCTTCGTGACAACCCGGACGAGAACCGGGAATTGATTGAATCTTACATCGGAAAATATCTGGAACAGAGCAACGTGGGCGTAGAGGGAATGGAGCAGGCGGAACTCTGTGATCTTCTTTATGGGGAGATGACAGGCTTTTCTTTCCTGACACGTTATCTGTATCGGGATGATGTGGAGGAGATTAATATCAACCAGTGGCGGGATGTCAAGATTACTTATTCTACCGGCGAGATTATTCCGGCAAAGGAGCATTTTAACAGTGCTGGTCATGCAGTCGATGTTATCCGAAGGCTCCTGCATAAGTCAGGCATGATTTTTGATAATGCACAGACTATTGTAGTGGGACATCTGAACAACAAGATCCGTATCACGGTTATGGGCGATGGTGTCATTGATAAGGAAAAAGGGCTGGCAGTGTCTATCCGTATTGTAAATCCGAGGAAACTGACAAAAGAGCAGTTTGTAGGTTTTGGAACTGCCACAGGGGAAATGCTGGATCTGCTTTCCATGTGCTTTACCCATGGTGTATCCATGTGTATAACCGGGGCGACTTCTTCGGGAAAGACTACGCTGATGAGCTGGATATTGGGTGAAGTGCCGTACAGCAAGCGTATTGTTACCATAGAGCAGGGATGCCGTGAGTTTGATCTGACTGCCGTTGACGAGGAAGGAAATGTGCTGAATAACGTGGTGCATCTGGTGACAAGGTTTTCCGATGATCCGAGACAGAATATTGACATGGTAAAGCTGCTGGAAACCACCCTTACCATCAATCCAGATTGTATCGCAGTAGCGGAGATGAAGGGCGGGGAGAGTATGCAGGCTATCAATGCCGCCAATACCGGGCATTCCGTGATTACCACCATTCACGCCAATTCCTGTGAAGATACCTATTACCGTATGGTTACGCTGTGCAAGCAGGAGCAGCCGGGGATGGATGATGCCACGCTGCAGAACCTTGCCACAAAAGCGTTTCCGATTGTGGCATTTGCAAAAAGGTTGGAGGACAATTCCAGAAGGATTATGGAGATAACGGAATGTGAGACATTGCAGGACGGAAGGAAGAAAATGCGTACCCTGTACCGGTTCAATATTACAGACAATATCATTGCAGAGGGAAAGCCCAAGATTATAGGACATTATGAGAAGGTGGAGAATCTTTCGGAAGGCTTGCAGAAGCGGCTCCGTGAAAACGGACTGCCTTTAAAAATGCAGGAGCAGCTTTTGGCAAAGCAGTAGGAAGTGCCGGATATGCGGCGTATGGAGTGTGATGATTATGAAGAATTACTGGAAGAAATGGAGGTATGACCTATGACATTACTTGTGACCATTGCCTTTTTCATGGCAGTGGCGGGATGTTTTATCATGCTGGAGCTGTCCCCCTTTGTATTTTTGGAGGGCTTATCGGGGTATTTAAGACCCAAAAATCACAGCATGAAGAACCGGATCAAAGAGAGTAAAAAGAAGAAAGAGTCTAAAGGACTGAAACTGTTGTTTGAAGAAGTAAAGGAAATCTTGCGGCTGTCCGGGAAAAGCGAACAGTTTACCATGCTGTGCTTGCTTGCCATGATCTTATTCGTGTTGGGCGTGATGATTGCCCTTACCATGAATAACGCTCTGATGGTGCCGGTGCTGGCAGTGGGCTTTGCACTTTTACCGTTTTACTATGTGAAATTTACGGCATCCAAGCATAAGAAGCAGATCAATACGGAGCTGGAAACGGCTTTATCCATGATTACCACCAGTTACCTGCGGAACAAGAATACCATTATTCGGGCAATCGAGGAAAATCTGCCCTACTTAAATCCGCCGGTATCGGAAGTGTTCCGGAACTTTCTCATGGAGGCGAAACTAATCAATTCCAACACAGCGGAAGCTTTGGAAGGATTAAAAAAGGGAATGGATAATGCTGTATTCCATGAGTGGGTGGATGCAGTGATTGCCTGTCAGTATGATTACAACCTGAAGAACACCCTGCCGCCCATTGTGTCGAAGCTGTCGGATATGCGTGTGGTGTCATCGGAACTTGATCTGCTGATTTATGAACCGGTAAAGGAGTACATCACAATGATAATCCTGCTTTTGGGAAGCATCCCCCTGCTTTACTTTCTGAATAAGGACTGGTATGAGACATTGATGTTTACCGGCTTTGGAAAGGTGCTGCTTGCCATCAGCGGAACAGTGGTATTTATATCTGTGGCGGCAGTATCGAAGCATATCAGACCCATTGAGTATAAGAGGTAAAGGAATAAAGTTTTTAGAAAGAGGTGTAACAAAGTGCAGAACATGATCTTACTGCTCTTTGCCGTGTTTTTTACGGCAGGGAGTTATTTTATTCTTGCGGAAGTCTTTAAAGTGCCCACTTACCGCACCAGCCGGGCAATCCTGACCGTGGGGAAAAAGCAGAAGAAGCAGGCGAGAAGTTCGGATGCCTTTATCATGGAATTATCCAGCAAAATCGCCCGCTTCCTGCCCATGGATGAGTACAAAAAGCGGAAGCTGGCGGCAACGCTTCGTTCCGCAGAAATTCCAATGACACCGGAACTGTATATGGCGCAGGCCTATGTAAAGGCAGGGCTGATATTCCTTTGTATCATACCCTGTCTGCTAACGGTTCCGCTTCTATTTCCTGTTTTTCTAGTGCTGGGGATAGGAACATTCTTTTCCGAAAGCGGAAAGGCAGAAAAAATGGTAAAAAAGCGGAGAGAAGAAATCGAGTTTGAACTGCCGAGGTTTGTAGCGACCATTACGCAGGAGCTGATGGCAAGCCGTGACATCCTTTCCATGCTGGAGACTTACCAGAAGAATGCAGGCCCGGCACTAAGGAATGAACTTGCCATTACTACGGCTGATATGAGGACGGGTAACTACGAAGCGGCACTTACCAGACTGGAAGCAAGGGTATCAAGTGCTATGCTTTCCGATGTGGTAAGGGGATTAATCGGGTGCATCCGGGGGGATGACGGCGTGACATTCTTCCGTATGCTGTCCCGTGATATGAAGCAGCTTGAAGTGCAGAGGCTGAAACGGCTTGCCATGGAACGACCGCCGAAAATCAGAAGGTATTCCTTTTTGCTGCTGGCCTGTATGCTTCTGATTTACATGGGAGTCATGGGTTATCAGATACTCGGAACAATGTCGGGAATGTTTTAGGAGGTGCAGCCATGAAAAGAAGAATAAGAGATGTGTGCCGAAACCGCAGGGGAGAGGGGTACATTGATGTTGCAATCGGGATCATTTGTCTGATGCTGGTAGTGGCTCTTGCCATGACACTGTTTCCGGTTTTTATGAAGAAACAGCAGCTTGATTCCTTTGCGGAGAGAATAGTCAGACAGGCAGAAATCGTGGGGAGTACGGATGTGTCCGGCAGGATTGCACAGTTAAAGCAGGAAACGGGACTTGATCCGCAGATAGAGTGGGACTGTGATTATTACAGCGGGAATAAGGTGCAGCTAAACGGAGACATCCAAGTGACACTGACGCAGAGGGTGGATATCGGTTTCTTTGTGTTTGGTTCCTTTCCCATTGAACTGAAAGCGAGGGCAAGCGGTAAGAGTGAAGTCTATTATAAGTGACCAAGAAATGAAGTTTCTCTAAGGCATCAAAGAACGCTGCCTAAGAGAAACTAAATCATTTCTGGAAGAATGGCAGAGCCATTCTTCGCAGATGAGAGGCAAGAGAATGAGAAAAATAAGAAAACTGGTAATGGATAAAAAAGGTATGTCCTATCCGCTTACGGTGGCGTTGGTGCTGGCATTGCTGATTGCGTTGTGTGTGCTGGCAGAGTTCTTCCGGCTTTCCATTATCGCCTATGGGGTACGGAATGCCTTGCAGGAATCCGTTATATCCGTGGCGACCACCAACTATAATGAGGTCTATGACGGACTCAGGGAGGGGTACAGTGGCGGCTACTTTATGACAGGGGACTGCTGGGAGGAAACACTGGATTACGGAGATGTGTATACCCGGCTTGACCGCCTGCTTGGTACGAACCCTGATGGAGCGTATCATGTGAAATGGCAGGGAAATGGATATGAATACCGGGTAACGGATTTGAATGTATCAATCAGCAATACACCCTTTGCACCGGGTAACGCCAGCCAGAATTTTGAAGCGGATGTTTCGGTGCAGTTGGAGATACCTTTATCTTTCGGATGGGAGGCTCTGCCGCCTGTCCGTATGACGATCAGAGCAAAAGCTGCCTATATGCCCAAGTTTTGAAAAACAATAGACAGGAGTGCAGGCATTATGGTAGATTGAAGAAAAAAGTTTCTGATCTGCCGGGAAATGTCTGGACGCATTCAAAAGTCTATTGTATGATGGAGTTGGATAAAAGTAGGACAGCATTTGCCGTAAAAGTGATTTTATGGAAAGTGAGGTCTTTTCGATGAAAAAAGAATATGATAAGAAAAAGAAACTGGTGATTTTTATACTTACAGCAGTGGCGGTATGCCTTGCTGGAGGGTTGTGTTTCTATCTGGTAAAGATTGGAACGCCGAAAGAGCCGGAAAAGGAGCCTGTGCAACAGGTCACGGAGCAGATGGAAGTGACTGTTCCTGAAATTGATATTACCAAGAAGCCAGAGGCTTTGGAAGAAACCAAGTCGGAAGCAGCCGAAAGCAGCGGACAGGAAACAGAGCAGCCGGAAAGCAGTGAGTCGGAAACAGTAGACATCCATACAGGAAGTGAACAGGGCGGGGATGACAGTGGGAAGTCCCAGACCAAGGAGGATGCCCAGCCCCCAGCAGAGAAACCGGAGGTCAAGGATACGGATGCAGCCGAGAATCCGGAGCAGCCGCCCCAGTATGAGCCGGAGGTGACGGAACCGGAACAGAAGCCGGAAGAACCGGCAGGGGGTAGCACCAACGACAGCGGGCAGGTATTTGTTCCGGGCTATGGATATGTAGACCAGCCGGGCGCACCGCAGGGAGAGTCCGCAGGTTCTGACGGAGACTGGAACAAGCAGATTGGTGACATGAATTAAACAGAGTAAGGATTATATTTGGGAGTATGGTGCAGGTCATGATCTTTTTCCGTTTATTCGGCGGGAAAGTGTCTTGACACGTTGTGACGTAACATGGTATAACGAAATAACTAAGTATACTTTTACGTCATAATAAACAAGAGGATGAATAAATGGGAGATATAGTTAAGAAAAACAATACCATGCCGATAGTACCAACAACCAAACCAGATAAAGTGGAAACGTATGGGGGAAAGCAAACAGCGCGTGTTACCAAGATTTTTAAACAGTCAGACGGTTCTACAGTCAAAGCAACAAAAAAAATTAACAAAGACGGTTCTATTACCGACAAAATCGAGCATAGACATATGTAAATTTATAATCTTATATCTATTTTTATAAATTGTTTTAAACGCTTATTACAAGTTCCCAGTGAGGTTATCTCGCTGGGAATTTTTGCAGTTAAAAAACTTGGGAGGAAAAAATTTGAAAAAAACATTTATGGTAGTATTCCTGACACTTATCATGCTGCTGTCAGGTACGCTGGCCGCCTATGCAGAGGGAAGCGGAAACGTGGATGGTGGTGGAGGGGGACTGAATCAGGGAACGAAAGCCTATAACTGGCCGGGCAACTCTTATCAGGGGGTGCGTGTAACGGTGGTAGATGCAGAGTCCGGCGGGATTGCGGCGGGACCCATGGATTTTTCCAATAAGAATCTGTCGTCTGTTGCAGGCAATATGTTCAGTTTTGGAAAAGTCAGCAAGATGCAGTACCGCAATGGAGCAGCGTTGACATTACAGACATCGGGCTATACTTACTATACACCTGATAACCCCATGCCCCAGATTATATCCAGCAATAGTAGTAAGGCGAGTATCGCACAGATCAAGAGGTACTTCTGTTCGGAAGGGGCGGCATCTATGGTAGCAGGAAAGGCGGGCATAGATGTGGTAACACTTACAAATGGTTCCTATAAACTGGTGATCGAACCGGTTATCTATCTAATCTATAACAATCTTTATTTTGCCATGACGACCACCGAGGCCGGGCTTTATAACCGGATGGTGGGCGGAGATTTAGGCGCACATTTTCCCACAGTAGTCATGAAGAACCTGGCTCTTGCGTTGTTTTTGGAGAAGGCAGATTTAGGTTTTCCGGCTTATACCGGCTCAAAGACTACGGCAAGGTCAACGGATGAAATGATACAGACGCTAGGTATCGGGATCATCAGCTACAAGGGCGCACCGCCCACGGAAGCGGAGTACGATGCAGTATATCGGATTGATACGGATGTGATTACTTCCACAACGCTGTCAGCCACGGATGAGATCAACAACGATGCCAAGGCAACCGTGACCTTTTCCATAGGCGGCAGGAGCTATCAGATGTCCGGTGTGGTTATCCCGGAAAACGGGAGTCAGCTTGTGTGGGTAAAGTGGCACACGCCGTCCGAACCCTGTGAGATTACCATAAACATATCCACCAATAAGGGAAGCCTTGCGACTACCACCATCCGGGCAAATGTGGTGGACTTAAATGAGAACCCACCGCCGAATCCCATGGCAGATGACCGTTACAACGGTTACACCAGACCGTCCTTACCGGCAGGACAGAACGTGACAACCTTAAGCTGGGGTGTCTGGCGGTGCTGGTGGCACGCTAACTGGGTATGGGTATCTGACTGGGACTGGGAGAGTGGAAGCCATAGCTCCAGTTGTCCGGCGGGCTGTACTTCCAGTCATGGGCATTGGGTAGATAATGGAGACTGGGAGGATCAGGGCTGGTATGATTATGCCTTAGACACCTATTCGGCATCCTTGTCCTCAACTATGCGTATCACTCCGGATGAAAAGAACCCCACTGCATCAGGAAGCACGTTGAAATCAGGCTATGGCATCAACATGACAGCCACGGCGGATATGCGTTCCGGTGCACCTGCAAGCCATATCACGCAGGTACAGACCTGTGTAGCCTATTTCCCGGAATTTCACTATACCGATTACTGGAGGCTGCTGGAGCCGACAAGTTCGGGATATCCTGCACAGTTTGAGTTTCAGAGGAATGAATACAGTACCTATAATAGAAGAACACATTTTACACCGGTCTGGTTTCCGGACGGGAACTATACCGTATATGCACAGGTCATTGACGCATGGACACCGGCGGGGATGCTGCAGATGCACTTGAACGACACCTTGACGATCCATGACAATCTGTTTTCAGACTGGCATGTGCGACCATTAAATTAAATAGAAATCGGAGGAAGAAATGGAAAGTCTTTTATTTCCCATTATCATGCTTGCCGTCACCTTGATAGGTGGCGGCATTTTGCTTTTATTTTTGAAAACCAGCAAAAAGACCCCGCAGACGGATGCAGACAGTGCGGCCATGCAGACAGCACAGCAATTTATCAATGTCAAGGACATCCGGGATAAGTACCTGTATACCCGTGGCGGAATGGTATTTATCTATGTGAGGATTCATGCGATCAGCATAGACCTTTACAGCAAGTCGGAAAAGAATGTTTTGATTAAGACGCTGACTGCAGAGCTTTCCGACATCCAGTACCCGTTCAAGTTCATGGCACTATCCCGCCCGGTGGATATTTCCCCGCTGATAACGGAGATGAGCGAGATGTTAAAGGAAGCGGAGGACAAAAGAAAAGAGCTGCTCCGTCAGGAAATCGTGCAGATGGGCGGTTTTGCCCTGTCTGGAGAGATTGTGGAAAGACAGTTTTATATCGCATTGTGGGAGAAGCAGGAGGAGGGCATTGAGCGTGACCTGTTAAAACGGGCATCTTTGCTTTGCGAGAAATTCGCAACCGGCGGCGTGGCCTGCGACATTTTGACGGAAAAAGAGATCGTCAGGCTGATTAACCTTGTAAACAATCCGTCTTATACTCATCTGGAGGATGCGGAAACGGCGGCAAGTATACCCATGTTGAAGGGAGTGATGTAATGAGACATACAGTGCAGATGGTGGAACAGGCACCGGTAAATAATGCCCTGTTGAACGTAGTGACGCCTATGGGGCTGTCTTTTGAAAAGAACCGTCTTTCCATCGGGGAGAACATCGGAAAGGCTTATGGTATCATCCGGTACCCACAGAAAGTGGATGTGGAGTGGCTTTCAAAGCTGACGAACATTCCAAGCACCTTAGTATCTATTGGCTTCAAGCCGGTGGATAACGGAACACTTATCAATGCCATATCAAGAAGTGTGGTACAGCAGAGAGGGCTTGCAGACGGAGCAAAGGATCCCCTGTCAAGACAGCGGGCAGAAAAGGCCGCAGAGGACGGGGAGAAGATCATCATGCAGATTGACAGGGAGGGCGAGACAGTCGGGCTGATGAGTGTGGAGGTTATGCCCGTAGCGAGGGAGGAAAAAGAGTTCAAGAAAGCCTGCCGCCGTGCGGAGAGCGTAGCCAGTGTAATGAAATGCAAGATGCGGGCAATTCCAAATTTGCAGAAAGAGGCTTTTATGCACTTATCGCCCACATTTCCGAATCATGCCAAGATGGAGAGCATCCTGCAAAAAGTCGTTCCCTTTTCCACCTTTGTGGGCGGATTTCCTTTTGCCAGCAGCGGCTTCAATGACGGGGAAGGCTATTACTTTGCCAAAGATAGAAACGGCGGTCTGGTAATTGTAGACACATGGAAGCGTGGCGGGGACAGGACCAACAGCAACTTTTGTGTCATGGGTAATTCCGGCGTGGGAAAGTCCACGGCGATCAAACACATCCTGTTATCCGAGTATATGAAAGGGACACGCATTATCGTCATTGATCCGGAATCGGAATACAGGGATTTATGCCAGAACTTAAACGGGGACTGGATTAACGCAGTAGGCGGCTCCAAGGGAATGATTAATCCCCTTCAGGTCAGACCGTCACCGAGGGATGACGAGGACGAGATAGAGGAACTTCGGCTGTACCGGGGTAAGGGTTACGGCATGAATGAGCCTTGCAATGGCCAGCTCAGTGAGCTGGCCATGCACATGAAGAATCTGGAGATTTTCTTCAGCCTTTACATTCCGTCCCTGACGGATATGCAGAAAGCAGTTTTAAAAAAGTGTCTGGTGGAGCTGTACCAGAAGTTTCACATTACATGGGACACGGATGTTACCAAGCTGAAACCGCAGGACTTCCCGATTTTTTCCGACCTCTATGAACTGGTGCAGGAAAAGACAAAGACGGAAAAGGAAAATCAGGTTTACACCGACCTTGCCATGCTGCTGTACGACATAGCAGAGGGAGCAGACAGCTTTATCTGGAACGGGCATACTACCGTTTCCGGCAATTCCCGGTTTACAGTCATGGACACCCATGCCTTGCAGGAAACCGGGGATAACATCAAGCGTACCCAGTATTTTAACATCCTGACCTATGACTGGGAGCAGATGAGCCGTGACAGGGAGGAACGCGTGCTGCTGATCTGCGACGAGGCATATCTGATGATCGACCGATCAGTACCGCAGTCCTTGGTATATCTTAGAAATGTGATGAAACGTGCCAGAAAGTATGAGGCGGCACTGGGTATCATTTCCCACAGCCTTGTGGACTTTCTGCATGAGAGCATCAAGCAGTATGGGCAGGCATTGCTTGACATCCCGTGTTATAAGATTTTGATGGGAACGGATGGAAAGAACTTGAAAGAGACCGCAGACCTTTACGACCTGACGGAAGCGGAGAAGGAACTTCTCTTGGCGAGAAAGAGGGGACACGCCTTGTTTATGGCAGGAGCGAAGCGGCTTCATATCCAGTTCGATATACCGGAGTACAAATTCAACTATATGGGGAAAGGCGGCGGACGATAACAAGTCCGCCTTTTGAAAGGAGGCGCAAAGATGGCAGATCCGATTTTAGTGAAGCTGCTGGCAGAGGCAGCTTTACAGGCCGCGAAAGACAAGGAAAGCAGGAATAGACTGCTTGCGATTATCTTAGGTCCTGTCATTTTCCTTCTGCTATTGGTGGCGCTCACAATGTATCTTGCCACAAGTCCCTTTTCAGCGCTCTCCGAATGGCTGGTGGGGGATGAAGCTGCTGCCGTGGATGGGTTTCAGAAGGACTATGGATATAACAATGATTCCGGTATCTTTGAGAGGGATTTCAGGGAGGCAGACGGACAGGAGTATGACGAGGATATTCTGCTTGGCAGGGAAGGAGAAACGCAGGTCGTTTACTACAATCAGTTGGACGAGCGTTGGGCAGATGAACCATACGGACAGGATAAGATCGGCACCCATGGCTGCGGGCCAACCAGCATGAGTATTGTGGTATCTACACTGACAGGCACAAGCGTGGATCCGGTAGAGATGGCACAGTGGTCCTATGAGAACGGCTATTACTGTCCGGGCGGAGGTTCCTATCACAGTCTGATACCAAAGGCGGCAGAACACTGGGGGCTTTCTGTGGATATAAATCTTGACGGGGAGGATGTGGCAGATGCCCTTGCCGAGGGAAAGCTGGTAGTTGCCATTATGTCAAAGGGACATTTCACAAAAAGCGGACATTTCATAGTGCTGCGGGGAATCACTGCAGATGGAAAGGTTCTGGTGGCGGATCCTGCCAGTCTGAAGCGGAGTAATCAGGAGTGGGATTTGTCCCTCATTTTGGAGGAAGCGAGAAAGCGGGTAGGAGCAGGCGGCCCATTCTGGGCTATTTCAAACTAAAAAGGAGACGAGAGGAAATGATTTTATATTTATCATCCCAGCAGCACACCAATCTGCTGGACTTTCTGGCAGAGAAAGAGGATGCCCTGCCGATTAAGAAAATGACGGGAAATTTTATGCTGAAGCAGTTTGTTATTTACGATATGCGGAATTTTTCACACTGCACGGAGCTGGTGTTAGACCGCATTGCCTTTGGGGATGAGGACAGGGACTTTGCCCAAGCCATAGAGGAATTTCTGACCATGTATAATGCCAGGATCACGGTCATCTGCGAGGGGTTAAAAGAGAGTGATCCGCTATGCAGGGCATTGCTGGATGCAGGAGTGGGAAATATTGTCACAGATGTGGAAATCAGAGGGATGCAGGAGGAAATCATGCAGTCTCTAAGCAGTCAGGGGATGACGAGATATGAGCCAAAGGAGCAGAAAAAAACGGAAAGGAAGGGAGAGCGTTACCGTTTCATGGCAGATGGAGTGAGAATTGCCATGATAAGTTCTCAGAGCCGTATAGGCACGACTACTATGGCGTTGGGTTTTACCGCGTGGCTTGGAAACGCAGGTGCAAGTGTGGCCTATGTGGAGAAGAATGCCAGCGGTATCATTCCTTATTTGTCAGATGCCTATGAGATGGATGAGGAAGCAGGAGGGTATCGCTTGGAAAAAATGTGGTATGGAACACAGACACCCGATGCAGGGTTTCACTTTCTGCTTGAGGACTATGGAACAGGCAGACAAGAAACAGATGCAGATATCCTGCTTCTTGTCTGTGGTACAAAGCCCTATGAGATTGTGCATACTATGAAACTCCTTAAGCAGTATGAAACAAGAGCAGCATTTGTATTGTGTCCTTTTGTGGAATCAGCATTGCAGGACACCTATGTGGAGGCATTTCAGACGGACTATCATAAGGTATTCTTCTTGGAATACCAGCCGGACTGCATGAATGGAAGCCCCAACGCAAAGATTTTTAAGAATATCATTGAAAGATATATCGCCGGGGAGTGATTCCCCGGCTTCTTCATAGAGAGAAGTTAAAATGAAACGATAGAGCATATAAAAATGAGAGAAGTGAGGTAACGAACATGAACCAGTTTGAAATGAAGCAGTTAGCATATCAGTCGAATTTAAAAAACAGAGCGTTACAGGTACTTTTATACCTGATAGATAGGGCGAACAAGGAGCAGACCTGTTTCCCGGCGATGCCGACCATCGGCAGGGAATTACATATCAGCATCTCTACGGTCAAACGTGCCATGCGTGAACTAGTGGAAGCGGGGTATGTGACAAAAGAGAGCCGGTTCCGTGAGGGGAATAGAGGCCAGACCTCGAATCTTTATACTTTATATTTTCCGGAAGAAAAAAATATGTTGGAGAACGATGCAGTACAGGAGAAGCCAGAGCAGCTTCAAAAGGAACAATCAGGACAGACAGATAGGGAGGCTGTTGTCATGCCAACAGCCTGTGCTGAGTTTGAAGGGCAGGATGGTGATAATATAGAAAATATCAGTGTGACAGGCACTGTGGAAGATAGAAATGTATTGGAGAATATTTCAGAAAATAAATGCGGGCTGCTAGGATTGATAAAGGGTTACATGAAGAAAAGAAACAGTGTAAAGTCGGATGATTACGAAGATATGGACTGGGCTGGGGAGAAAGTCTACTATGATAGGAAAAAAATTGATATAATCAAAGTATTGTTGCAAAATGGCAGGAGAATCCTTGTTCGTATCTTTCAGTGGCCGGGGGAGGGGTTCAATCTGATACCACCTTGAACTTTCAGTTTAACCAAAATCTAAAAAGTGAAAAAGAAGTATTATAGGGGAGTCAAAAATATATATAGTAAACAATAGAATAAGAGCAATTGGTAACTATGATATAATACATTTTTTAAGACGGGAAATGCTTAATTTTACGGCATTTCCCGTCTTTTTTGTTTCTAATTTGTTACTGGTTCAGCGTAAAAAATATTATTTTAACAGGGCAACGGTTTCCCGTAACTGTTCAATAGTCTTGTGATTATACACCCTGTTTCCCACATCCTTTGACTTATGCCCCATCAGCATATCAATACATTTTCTATTGCCTTTTGCGTTGTCAAGGTTGGTTTCAAATGTGTGCCTTGCTTCATGCGGGGTCTTGTCTGCACCTATCTTTTCCATGACTTCACCCCAACACTTATAGTAATTTGCCTGACTGAACTTTTTCCCCTGATAAGTGAACAGGTACTTGTTTCCTTCATCAACCAGTGCTTTCACAAATGGTTTGATGCGGTCATGTATCGGAACAATACGGCACTTTCCGGCAGCCGTCTTGATTCCACCTTCAAAGTACCAGTCCTTAATGTTTATCTGTTCAGTTTTCATCCCCAACAATTCCTGTAATCTGAACCCCGTATATATGTAGATCAGCACGGTATTGACCCAAGGGTCATCTTTTATTTTCCACAGTGCATCAACCTGTTCAGGCGTGAACGGTTCACGGGTGGTATCAGGTATTGGTGGGGCGGTGGTAATTTGTGAATACATTTTATCTATCAGGTCAATTTCAAAAGCAAAACGGTCAAGGTGACCGAACAGATTCTTGATTGACCATTGTGTTGAATACCCACACCCGCAGTTGTCAATGCAGTCTTGCATCTGATAAGATTTCAGTGATCGGTACTTCACACCGTAGTATTTTGAACAGTGCTTGAACGCTGAACGCAAGGACTGCTGATTTGATTTTCCTAACTTTGGTAATTTGATTTCAGACCAACGCTGATAGAGTACAACTAAGGTGACCTTTTCCCTGTCAATGTCCCAAGGGTTGTTGTTATATTCAGCCAATAGGATGTTGGCTTTTTCTTCTGTTTCAGCGTAACCGATAGGGGTTTGTTTTGCGTGTCCCTGTTCGTCATATATGGTGACCTTGGCAAGCCACGGGCGTGATCGGTTACCCTTCAACTTGGTCACGCATCCGTAACCGTTTGGGTTTCTTCTTCCCATGTATATCATTCCTTCCTGATTGAAATTTCAAGGAATGGATGATATAATTAGGATTGCATAGCCTATATCATCCTATTCCTTGGTATAGAGTTATAAGAACCCTGACCGCTGCAACGGTTGGGGTTCATTTTTTTATTTACTTGATAAGTTCTTCACCGTCAAATATGAATGACTGAATGGTGTCTGAATCCATATCAATCACAAACTGAAAATTACTTCTTGTTTCTGCACCAAAACTATTTTGTGCATCCACATAACCCTGAACAGTGAAAATATTCTTTTCTTGCTTGAACCCCCATTCTGTATAGTTTGGAAATTTTGCAGTGCTTGGGGATTTCAGAACTTCTTTAACCTTTTCCTGACATAAATATTGATATTTGTCTAATTCATCTTTTGACACGGTATAATCTTGCAATGTGGCAGTCACAGAACCATCAATGTATAAATCATAATCTGCATATTTAACTTGATTTACAGATTTATCAGGTGACAGGTACAAAATGATGTTATCAATGTTACCTGTTTTCAGTCTATAACCTGATTCACCGTCAAGGTGTGCATTGTCTAAAAGTTCATCATGTTCAATGGAACTTATCTGTTCAATACCACAGTCAGACAGCACTTTTTCAATGTCAGAAGCCTGTTCATCAGTTACATCAATATATTTTGCAACATCTGATTTTGGATTTGTTACTTTATCCATAGTTAAAGACATTACTATACCAATTCCGGCACACAGGACAAAGAAAACAATTATAACGGTCAGACAACCCTTCAAAATACCGTGCCTTTTCTTTGGCTGATTTAGTGCAGTATCATTTTTCATAAATATTCCCTTCTTTCTTTGTGGTAACCGTTTGTAACGGTTGGTATCTGTATAAGTATCTGTTATAAATGCAGTATTTTCAATAGAGTAACGGTTGGTAACTGTTTAATACTACTTTTCTTATATTATAAAATATCTTAATATGAATTAAGAATATAAAAAGTAAAAATATAGAGTATAGAAAGGTAACCGCTACCCGCTACCAACCGTTACCTTTTTGTTGAAAGTTATGGTTAGGTTACGGTTGATGTTCTTATTCTTATATTTTTACTTTTTTATTTTATAATCTATGTACTGTTAAGTATTCTATATAAGAAAATTTATGTGAAAGCGTAACAACCGTAACTTTACCGCAAAATCAACGCTTTAGAACCGTAACCCAAAGCGTAACCTAACCGTAACTAACCGTTACTTTTGTACTTTGGATTTGATGATAAATCATCAAGAAACCGCTTAAATTCTGTTTTTCCAAGGTCATTCAACTGGTGGTATCGTTTTAATATTTCAGAATCATTTACTGGTATTTCAGCACCAGTCAACCATTCCATGGTGACATTAAGTGCATTTGCTAAACGATACAAAGCGTCCGGTTCAGGAGTATGAACACCGTTTTTATATTGGCTGATACTTGCCTTGTCAAGTCCTGAACGATTTGCAATATCAATCCACCGTAAACCACTTTGTTCCTTGGCTTGAATAAATCTTTGTTGAAATAGTTCCATTATTTACCAACTTTCAAAAATATTGACAATCGAACAGATGTTTGCTAATATTGTTGTATCGCTACTTTAGTACGTGTAGGTGACGGGAGATGAACACATGGACTATAAAGCACTCATAATAGAAATGCTTGAAAAAGCAGATGATAGAAAATTAAAACTAATCTTCTGCTACATAAAAGCAATTCTTGGACTAGGCTGATGCCTAGTCCTTTTTTTCGTGCAGCATAATTACCATTTTTTCTAATACTTCCCATTCTGATTCATCCAGTGCAGAAAGCATTGAAATAAATCTTTTCTTAAATGAATCATCCTCACTGGATTGTATTGAACCAATAAATGAAGCAATCTGTTCATCCCTTGTCTGTTTTATGAACATTTCACCCTGACCTGTTCGCAGCCAATCTTCATTAACATTAAATTCACGGCAAATTGAACGCATTATTGCATCACTTGGGAGTGTTCTTCCCATTTCATACATTGCAATAGTGTTTCTTTGAACACCTAATTTGTCAGCGAATTTCTGTTGTGTCAAATCAAGTTCTTTTCTTATTTTCTTGATACGGTCTTTCAATATGTATTCACCCCTTTCTTGTTACTAATTATACAGTTAAAACCCCTTAACGTCAATAGAAAAAGTCATTGGTTTAGCAAAAAGTCATTTTTTTAGCAAAAACTACTTGACAATGCTAATTAACTGACATATAATCGTCAGTGTAATAGCAAAGCAAGCAGGAACACAGGCGGTTTGCTAAATGGTTCAACCGCCGTGGAACAGACAGGGAACACCCCAAGAGCGGAAGCGAGAAACAATAAGCCTGTCAAAGCGAGATGACACAGCACTTTGTTGTTTGACTGAAATGGTTAATTCATAAATTTATAGAAAGGAAGTGGCTATATGTCAGAGAAAGAAAAGAAAATTCTTGAAACCTTCGGAAAGGTCATTCCTGATTTATCGGAAATGGAAAAAGAAAAGTTACTTTCATTCGGTGAAGGTATGGCTTTTATGAAGGACAAGCAGAAAAAGGGAGAGGGTGAAAAGAAAGATGAATGATGTACAGGTTTTCAGTAATTCAGAGTTTGGAAATATCCGAACCGTCACCGTAAACGGTGAACCTTGGTTTGTTGGAAAAGACATTGCAGAAGCACTTGGTTATGGAAAAGGTAAGTCACTAAACAACGCAGTTGCAAGTCATGTTGATGATGAAGATAAAGGGGTCACTGAAATGATGACACCCGGTGGTAAACAGAATTTAATAATCATCAATGAATCAGGTCTTTACAGTCTGATACTTTCCAGTAAATTACCAAATGCGAAAAAATTCAAGCGTTGGGTAACCAGTGAAGTTCTTCCGGCAATACGCAAAACTGGACACTATGAAGCACCGGGATATGCACCAAAGGCAACATCTATTGGTGAGGTTGTTAATCTTATTAAGATTACAAGGCAGACCATGAAAGAACAGGGTGCAACACCAACAGAAATTGCACAGGCAGTCAAGGAAATATGTGAACAGTTTGGTGTCAATCTTCCACAGTGTTTCATCAAACCTAAAGAAACCACAATGACTGATGTAATGCAGATGATTGATTTCATCTATGCACAGCCAAGGGGTAAGGGTCATAAAGCACCGACTTATGATGATTTCATCATCTATCAGGCAAGTGTGAAAAGGTTGGGTGGTTGATATGGAAAGAAAAATGCTGATAGATGAATCAAAAGTATTTGATGCGTGTGCATTGGTTGAAGAAATTGTGAAACAGTTGACAACAACCAGTTGTCCGACTGATACAGTTGTCCCGTTTGTGGTTGAAAAGGCAAGTAAAGCATCACTTTTACTGAATCAGGCAATGAAAGAAGGTGAACTTGTATGAAGAAAATCTTATCTGCATGGATTGAACAGATATTACAGTTTGATTCAAAACTTGAATATATGGCATATATCAGTGATTTGGAGCAGAAAAAGCAGAAGTTCAGAGTTGTTGAACAGAATCAGGATGTTTCAGGAAAAGTTACATTACATATTCAGAAACAGTACAACAATAATGTTTTTCCTAATAATTGAAAGAGGTGATAAATTATGAAATTCAGCGAAAAGTTGAAACAGGCTATGCAGCAGTTAGGTGTCAATCAGGCACAGGTGGTTGGAATGACCGGTAAAAGTAAAGGGTCAATCAGTATGTACCTGAATGACAAAACAGTCCCGTCAGAACAGGTTCAGAGTGATATTGCAGTATCACTTGGACTTACCCCTGACTATTTTGAACAGGAAGAAACCCCGGTGACATTCAAACCTTCCAAGTGTGAAGATGGCATCCCAACCTTGACGGTACATGAAGTTGCTAAGTTGATGCACAAACACACCAACACAATAGCACTTGGGTTACAACAGGGCGTTTTCCCTTGGGGGTATGCGATTCATACCAGTGAACACCGTTGGTCATATTTCATCAATGCAAAGCGTTTTGCAGAAATTGAAGGGGTGGCAGTATGACAGAGAATAAACAGAAAATTTGTGATCTGCTACTGATTACTTTACAGGCAACCAGTAATGCAGCGGATGTTATAAGCCTGACACATGATGAAGAATCTGAAACCGTGACGGTTACATTTCTTTCAGGTGGTAAGCGTGTAGTGAATGTTGCAATGGATTCAGGCACGGCAATGATTCGTGACATAATGGCAAACCTTGGATGTTAGAAAGTGAGGAATAGGAAAATGGAAAATAACAATACCGTTCAGAATGTAGTGCATGGGTTCAAAGTGTTCAGACCTGATTGGACTTGTTCACCTAATGGCAACACTAAACAGTACACTTGCCCCGGAAAATTTGAGGAAGAAGGGGAACTTGATGTTTGCGGTCACGGTATGCACTTCTGTCAGACTGCTGCCGACTGCTTCAATTATTACAGTTTCAACAGTGAAAACAAGGTTGCAGAAGTCATTGCCTATGGTGATGTAAGAACATACGGTGACAAGTCATGTACTGACAAACTGGAAATCGTGCGTGAAATCCCGTGGGATGAAGTGTTGCGAATCGTCAATATTGGAAAGAATTGCACGGGTCGCTGCAACACCGGGAACTGCAACACCGGGAACTGCAACACCGGGTACTGGAACACCGGGGACTGCAACACCGGGGACTGCAACACC
>ULOT01036048.1_pt1 | contig 19944 bp, 15 predicted proteins | sample 1952811 | NCBI WGS metagenome assembly ULOT01 (sample SAMEA4835609, study PRJEB28245) | human gut metagenome | biome: gut microbiome; material: fecal sample | place: Denmark | collected 2008
GGCCGTTCAGGGCGGCAGTTCACTCTCGTGTCCTGTGCTAACTGATATCGACGGTACACTTGTTTTGAATGCATACAAAGGCAATAACGTAGAAATGCCGAAGTTAGGAAGACTTGGGGGATGTTATTTCTATAATTCGAGTTCTTTATCCGATTTTACATTATTCGGAAAATTCATTGAAAATAGGAATATTTCGGAGGAGAACTGGACTGTGACGGGCTGCGGCTACAACCCCACTTTCCAAGACATGAAAGAAGGTCGGTACACGCCTGCCGAATAGGTATAACGAAACAATAGATTTTCTGCCAATCCTCGGTATGGATGCCGTAAGGTACACATACCGGGGATTAACCGTAACAAGAACGATATGACCCGTCACAAACTGAAATACCTGCTGTGGAGCGTAGTCGTGTCACTGTTTCTGTCTTCCTGCATGAAATGGGACTACGGCGATGCTACGGAGGAGTTCAATGCCTCTGGAGCCGGATTGTTCATCACCAACGAAGGCAATTTCCAGTACGGCAACGCCACCCTCAGCTACTACGACCCCGCTACCCAGCAGGTGCAGAACGAAGTGTTTTTCCGCGCCAACGGCATGAAGCTCGGCGACGTGGCGCAGTCGATGTGCATCCACGACAACAAGGGCTGGGTGGTAGTGAACAACTCCCACGTCATCTTCGCTATCGACCTGAATACCTTCAAGGAGGTGGGACGCATCGAGAACCTCACCTCGCCGCGCTATATCCATTTCCTGAACGACGAGAAAGCCTACGTCACCCAATTGTGGGATAACCGCATCTTCATCGTCAACCCGAAGAAATACGAAATAACCGGTTATATTCAGGTGCCGGACATGACGATGGAGAGCGGCTCGACCGAACAGATGGTGCAGTACGGCAAATACGTCTACTGCAACTGCTGGTCGTACCAGAACCGCATCATCAAGATCGACACCGAGACCGACCAAGTGGTCGATGAACTGAAAGTCGGCATACAGCCCACATCACTGGTCATGGACTGCAACGACAAGATGTGGACGGTCACCGACGGCGGTTACGAGGGCAGCCCCTACGGCTACGAAGCCCCGTCGCTCTACCGCATCGACGCCGAGACGTTCACCGTGGAGAAGCAGTTCAAGTTCAAATTGGGCGACTGGCCCTCGGAAGTACAGCTCAACGGCGAGCGAGACAAACTCTACTGGATCAACAAGGACATCTGGTGCATGGACGTGAATGCCACCCGCGTGCCGGTGCGTCCGTTCCTCGAATACAGCGGCACGATTTACTACGGACTGACGGTAAACCCCGCCAACGGAGAGGTGTATATAGCAGACGCCATCGACTACCAGCAGCAAGGCATGATCTACCGCTACTCGCCCGAGGGCGAACTGCTCGACGAATTTTATGTCGGCATCATCCCCGGTGCGTTCTGCTGGAAATAAGAAAGGAGGCTATATGAAAAGACTATATCTGTTATTCGCTTTGGTAGTATGTCTCCCCGCTGCACTCTTTGCACAGCAAACGGAAAGCAAGAAGAAGTCGGCTTGGCATCTGACCATTCCCGAAGTCACGGTCATCGGCCATCGGCCGATGAAGGAGATCGGCGTGCAGAAGACGAAGTTCGATTCAGTTGCGCTCAAGGAGAACATCGCCCTCTCAATGGCGGACATCCTGACGTTCAATTCGTCGGTGTTCGTCAAGAGCTACGGACGCGCCACGCTCTCGACGGTCGCCTTTCGCGGCACCTCGCCATCGCACACGCAGGTCACGTGGAACGGTATGCGCATCAACAACCCCATGCTCGGCATGACCGACTTTTCCACCATACCGTCCTACTTCATCGACCAGGCGTCGCTGCTTCACGGCACCTCATCGGTGAACGAGACGGGCGGCGGCATCGGCGGGCTCGTCAAACTCGGCACAACGCCCCACGTGGGCGAGGGCTTCAACGCCCAGTACGTGCAGGGCATCGGTTCGTTCAAGACGTTCGACGAGTTCCTGCGTCTGACCTACGGCAACGACCGCTGGCACGTCTCCACCCGCGCCGTCTACTCCTCGTCGCCCAACGACTACAAGTACACCAACCACGACAAGAAGATCAACATCTACGACGAGGACAAGAACATCGTCGGACAGTATCATCCCGTGGAGCGCAACCGCAGCGGGGCTTTCAAGGACCTGCATCTGTTGCAGGAGGCGTACTACGACACGCGCAAAGGCGACAAGGTGGGATTGAACGCCTGGTACATCAATTCCAATCGGGAGCTGCCGATGCTCACGACCGACTACGGCGACGCGACCGACTTCGAGAACCGCCAGCGGGAACAGACGTTCCGCGGCGTCGTGTCGTGGGACCACCTGCGCAACAACTGGAAAATCGGTGTGAAAGGCGGATACATCCATACGTGGATGGCCTACGACTATAAGCGGGAGGTTGCCCCCGGCAACTGGGCGTCGATGACGCGCTCGCGCAGCAAGGTCAATACGTTCTACGGTCAGGCGGAGGGCGAATACAGCCCCTCGAAACGCTGGTTCTTCACTGCCAACGTATCGCTTCACCAGCATTTGGTGCGCAGCGAGGACAAGAACATCATTCTGCAAGACGGCAACAAGGCCATCGTGGGTTACGACAAGGGGCGCGTGGAACTCTCCGGCTCCCTCTCGGCGAAGTGGCAGCCCATCGACCGCATGGGCATGTCGGTCGTATTGCGCGAGGAGATGTATGGAGACAAATGGATTCCGCTCATCCCCGCATTTTTCATCGACGGCATCCTGTCGAAAAAGGGAAACATTGTCGCGAAAGCCTCCGTATCGCGCAACTACCGCTTCCCGACGCTGAACGACCTATATTTCCTCCCTGGCGGCAATCCCGACCTGAGAAACGAGCATGGGTTCAGCTACGACGCGGGCGTCAGCTTCGAGGTCGGCAAAAAGAGTACCTACAAACTGAGCGGCAGCGCGAACTGGTTCGACTCCTACATCGACGACTGGATCATCTGGCTGCCCACGACCAAGGGATTCTTCTCGCCCCGCAACGTGAAGAAGGTGCACGCCTACGGCGTCGAGATCAAGGCGGACCTCGCCGTGCAGCCCGCAAAGGATTGGCTCATCGACCTGAACGGCTCCTACTCGTGGACGCCCTCCATCAACGAGGGCGAAAAGATGTCGCCCGCCGACCAGTCGGTGGGCAAACAGCTGCCCTACGTCCCGCGGCACTCCGCCTCGCTGACGGGACGCCTCGCATGGCGCTCGTGGGCGTTCCTTTACAAGTGGGCCTATTATTCGGAACGTTTCACTATGTCGAGTAACGACTACACCCTGACGGGACATCTGCCGCCCTATTTCATGAGCAACATTTCGCTTGAAAAGGGGCTGTCGTTCCGACCGATGGACATCCAGCTGAAATTCGCCGTCAACAACCTTTTCGACGAGGATTATCTCTCGGTACTCTCGCGTCCCATGCCCGGCATCAACTTCGAGTTGTTTATCGGCATTACCCCCAAGTTCGGGAAAAATAAGAAAAATAAATAGGTAACAATATGAAAATAGGAAAGAATCTGAGCCTGCTACTGCTCTTTGCACTCACATTGGCAGGCTGTAACAACAAGAGTTCCAAACTCGCCGATTTCAATCGCTCGGTCTACACGCCCGAATACGCCTCGGGCTTCGACGTAAAAGGCGCCGACGGTAGGCAGAGCGTACTGCTCACCGTCACGAACCCGTGGCAGGGCGCGGAGGACGTAGCCACGCAGTTGTTCATCTCCCGCAACGGCGAAACCGCTCCCGAGGGATTCGAGGGGCAGGTGCTCGAAGGCGATGCCGCGCGCATCGTTGCGATGTCCTCTACCCATATCGCCATGCTCGACGCCGTCGGCGAGGTCGGCCGTGTGGTCGGTGTATCGGGCATCGACTATATTTCTAACCCCGACGTTCAGGCACGCCGCGAAAGCATCGGCGACGTAGGCTACGAGGGGAATGTCAACTACGAATTGCTGTTATCCCTCGATCCCGACCTCGTGCTGCTCTACGGCGTGAACGGTGCCAGCGGCATGGAGCCGAAGCTGCGCGAGCTGGGCATCCCGTTCATGTACGTAGGCGATTACCTCGAAGAGTCGCCGTTGGGTAAGGCCGAGTGGATGGTGGCCCTCTCGGAGGTCGTCGGTTGTCGGTCGGAGGGCGAAAAGGTTTTCGCGGAGATTCCCGTCCGATACAACGCCCTGAAACAGCGGGTGGCGGAGAATGCCCTCGACGCCCCGTCTGTCATGCTCAACATGCCATACGGCGATTCGTGGTTCATGCCCTCGGCCGGGAGCTATGCCGTACGGCTGATCGAGGACGCGGGCGGAGATTATATCTACAAGAAGAACACGGGCAACGCCTCGACGCCCGTCGACATGGAGGAGGCATACCTGCTCGCTTCGGCTGCCGATCTATGGCTGAACGTGGGTATGGCGAGCACGCTCGGCGAGGTGAAAGCCGCCTGCCCGAAGTTCGCCGACACCCGCTGCTTCCGCAACGGATACGTCTATAACAACAACGCCCGCACCAACGCCGCCGGAGGCAACGACTACTTCGAATCGGGCGTCGTGCACCCCGAACTCGTGCTGCGCGACCTTATCAAGATATTTCACCCCGAACTCGTGGAGGAGGATTTCGTCTATTACAAACGACTGAAATAGATGCGCTCCCGCTCTGCTATATTGTTCGCAACCTTGTCCGCATTTACGGTCGGCCTCTTTCTGCTGGATCTGGCCGTCGGTGCCGTGCGCATCCCCCTCGACGACGTATGGGCGGCACTGACGGGCGGCGACTGTCCGCAAGCGACGGCGAAAATCGTCCTGAATATCCGCCTGATAAAGGCAATTGTGGCTCTGCTGGCGGGCGCGGCGCTGTCGGTCAGCGGCTTGCAGATGCAGACGCTGTTCCGCAACCCGCTGGCAGGTCCCTACGTGCTCGGCATCAGTTCGGGCGCGAGTCTCGGCGTGGCACTCGTGGTGCTTGCCGGCGTGGGGTCGACGATCGGCATCGCTACGGCCGCATGGGCGGGAGCTGCGACTGTGCTGCTGGTAATCGCTGCTGTAGGCCACCGCATCAAGGACATCATGGTCATCCTGATTCTCGGCATGATGTTCTCGTCCGGTGTGGGTGCCGTAGTGCAAATCCTGCAATACCTAAGCAAAGAGGAGGCCTTGAAAGCCTTCGTCGTCTGGACGATGGGGTCGCTCGGCGACGTGACGGTGCCACAGCTCGCTGTCCTCGTGCCGTCGGTTATCGCCGGCTTACTGCTGGCGGTAATCACGATCAAGCCGCTCAACCTCCTGCTATTCGGAGAGGAATATGCCGTAACTATGGGGCTGAATATCCGCCGCTCGCGCGGACTGCTGTTTCTCTCGACAACACTGCTGGCCGGCACAGTAACGGCTTTCTGCGGCCCGATAGGTTTTATCGGTCTTGCTATGCCCCACGTCGCACGGATGCTGTTCCGCAGTGGCGACCACCGCGTGCTCGTGCCGGGCACGATTCTTTCGGGCGCGGCGGTGCTGCTCCTTTGTGACCTCGTTTCCAAATTGTTTACCCTGCCTGTAAACGCCATTACCGCGCTGTTGGGAATCCCGATCGTCGTGTGGGTGGTGTTGCGCAACAAATCTTTTACGGCATGATACGGCTGCACGATTTTACCATCGGCTACGGCGAGCACACGCTATTGCATGAAGCTAACGCTACTATTCCGAAAGGCACACTGACGGCGCTTATCGGACGCAACGGCACGGGCAAATCGACGCTGCTGCGCGCCATAGCGGGGCTGAATCGTCGTTATTCGGGCGAAATCCTGCTCGACGGATGCAATATCGCCCGAATGAAAGCCCCGGAAACGGCACGGATGCTGGCATTCGTCACCACCGAGCGCACACGCATCGCCAACCTGCGCTGCGAGGATGTGGTGGCCGTCGGTCGCGCGCCGTACACCAACTGGATCGGGCGGATGCAGGATGCCGACAGGGAGATTGTGGCGCGGTCGCTCGCCGCAGTGGGGATGTCGGATTATGCCCTGCGCACAATGGATAAGATGTCGGACGGCGAGTGCCAGTGCATCATGATCGCTCGCGCACTGGCACAATCCACGCCAGTCATCTTATTGGACGAACCCACCTCGTTCCTCGACCTGCCCAACCGTTACGAACTCTGCTCGCTGCTCGCCCGTCTCGCGCACGACGAGGACAAGTGCATCCTCTTTTCGACCCACGAGCTCGACATCGCCCTGTCGCTCGCCGACAGCATCGCTCTGATCGACCCGCCCCGGCTGCCGTGCCTGCCGACCGATGACATGCGCCGGAGCGGTTATATAGAACGTTTGTTCAGCAACCAAGCCATGCAGTTCGACCCGCTGGGCGGAACCATAAAGGCTCAATAGTATATAATAAAGACTCAAAAACTAATGAAATTACTGTTGCAGCATAAGATATTTGTAGGATATTTTCTTCTAATGGCGATTATCGGTAGTATGGTCGCCATTGTTTTACATGAACGTAAGCGCGTGGCGGAGATAGAGCAAGAATCAATAACCATATTCCAAACACAAAGCAATATCAGCACTACCCATCGCCATATCACCGTGCTTGCGACTTTCGGAGAATCCGTCATGACGTGGACCGAGAAAGATTGTGAGTTATATCGTACACGTCGTCTGAAAGCGGATTCACTGCTGCAAATTTTACGTGAACAATGCAAGGAATTTGTGCGTCCGGAACAAGTAGATTCCCTCCGTTCCCTGCTGCTCAACAAAGAGGAACATTTATTGCGAATGAAAGAAATTTTCCGGCAACAAAAACATATCAACAGCCTGCTGGCCGGTCAATATTCACTTGTCACATCACCAGCAAATACTTCCCGTACTGTCACCCGCAAGAAAAAAGGGATAGCCGGATTCTTCGGAGGCAAGGAAACCGTACAATTGCCATCCGGTAATACAAAAGAGAGAGCACGGGGCAACGAGCTTATTTCCTTGCAGGAAGAACGCAGAAGAAACATTGAGACCTATACGGACAGCCTGCGGTTACACAACCGTGAACTCAACGGGAAGCTACGCACGTTGATTACAAGTCTGGACGAGCAGACATCAATTGCATTTCAAAGTAAAGAAAAGCGTCTTAAAGCTTCCTACGAACATTCCTCTCTTGTCATTACCGGTTTGATTGTTTTCTCAATTATCCTGTTATTCGTTTTGTATCTTATCATACAACGGGATATAAAGGTAAAGGCAAGAAACAGAAAACGTTTGGAGGAAACAATAGAACAGAACAATGCGTTGCTGGAAATGCGGAAGAATATTATCCTGACCATTTCTCATGACATCCGCGCCCCGCTGAACATCATCAGCGGGAGTGCCGAGCTGGCTATGGATACCCGTGAAAAGAAACGCAGGAACAATCACCTGGACAACATCAGAATTGTCTGTAAACACGTGGTACATTTACTCAACAACCTGTTGGACGTGTACCGTCTGAACGAGGCCAAAGAAACCCGTAACGACGTACCGTTCAACCTGAACGGACTGCTGGAACGTATCGCTTCGGGATTTTCTCATGTGGTCACCGACAAGGGCATCCTGTTCCGGCAGGATTTCAAGGACACTGATGTCAACCTGTATGGCGATGCGGATCGTATCGAACAGATTATGGATAACCTGCTGACCAATGCCGTTAAGTTTACGGAAGCCGGTACAATCAGTCTGAATGCCTGTTATAATGAAGGAAAATTGCTATTGGAGGTCAAGGATACCGGTATCGGCATGAGTCAGGAAACTCTTTCCCGCATTTTCCGGCCGTTTGAGCGCCTGACTTCCGCGACAAACGTAGATGGTGTCGGACTGGGACTGCCTATCACGAAAGGGGTAGTAAAGTTGCTCGGCGGGGAAATAAACGTGACGAGTGAAATCGGACAAGGCTCCACATTCAGCGTGACGCTTCCTTTAAACACGACAGAAGAACCGGTGGAGAGCGAGAACAGGATACTTCTGAATTTGGAGCATTTGCCTGCAAATGTACTGGTAATAGACGATGACACGATGTTTCTTGGCGTAATAAAGGAAATGCTGGAACGTAACGGCATAACCTGTACCATGTGCTCGTCAGCCAAGGATGTAGTCAAGGCAATACGAAGTAAGGATTACGACCTGCTGTTATCCGATATCCTAATGCCGGGAACTAACGGATTCGAGTTGCTGACACTGTTGCGTAACTCGAACATAAACAATTCCAGAACGATACCTGTCATCGCTATGACTGCGCGTGGCGACAGGGAAAAAGAGGCGTTTCTCCACGCGGGGTTTACAGATTGCATTTATAAGCCGTTCTCTTCATCAGAACTGCTCAGCCTGCTTTCAACGATAAGAAGAAACCGGCAGGAAGACAACCATAGCGTTGATTTCAGTCTGATACTCTCTGAAGTCGGCAACAAGTCGAAAACGCTTCTTTCCTTTATATCCCAGTCGGAAAAAGACCGGGAGGAACTCGGTGCGGCAATGAAAAACGGTGACAGGCAGAAATTGCGTGAAATCACCCACCGGATGCAACCGATGTGGGAATTGCTGCAAATGGAAGAAGCCTTGTCGGCTTATCGCGCTTTACTGAAAAACGAGACTGTAAACGATAATATATTGAATGAACATACCCGGCAGATTATGGATTACGCCGCCATCCTTATTAAAGTGGCGGAAGCCGAGATAAAAAGAGTGACGAATGAAACGGAAGATACTGATAGTTGAGGACAACGTCGGTTTGTCACAGATGCAGAAAGACTGGCTCTCACAGGCGGGGTATGATGCCGTGACGGCCATGAACGAGACGATAGCACGCTCATTGATACGCAGAACGCAGTTCGACCTGATCCTGTCGGACGTGCGTTTGCCGGAGGGAGATGGCATTTCCCTTCTGGAATGGTTGCGCAAGGAAAAGAAGGACATCCCGTTCATTATCACGACCGAGTATGTTTCTGTGCCCGATGTGGTGCGCACTATTAAGTTGGGAGCCAAAGACTACCTGCCCAAACCGGTACACCGGGAGCATCTGCTGGAGTTGGCGGAAGATGTGTTCCGCCCGGTGGCTACGGTGCGCAAGAAAGAGAAGGTGCTGTTTCACCGTACAAGCCCCAGGATTCTGCAAGTGGAAAAGTTTGCCAAGTTGGTTGCTCCGTCCGATATGTCGGTAATGATTCTCGGTGCCAACGGAACCGGCAAAGAATCGATAGCACAAACCATCCATAACAACAGCGAACGCTGGAATATGCCGTTCGTCGCGGTAAACTGCGGGGCGTTGCCCCGTGAACTGGCCGCCTCGCTCTTTTTCGGGCACGAGAAAGGCGCGTTTACCGGTGCCGACAGTGCCAAGACCGGATATTTCGACATGGCGAAAGGCGGCACGCTGTTTCTGGACGAGATAGGGACGATGTCCTACGAGATACAGTCCTTGCTCCTGCGGGTATTGCAGGAGAATACCTATGCTCCGGTAGGCGGCAGGGAACGGACAGCCGATGTGCGGATAATTGCCGCCACGAACGAGGATATGCAACTGGCCATCCGGGAGGGACGTTTCAGGGAAGACCTCTACCATCGGCTGAACGAGTTTGAAATCCGGCAACCGTCGTTGGCGGAGTGTCCGGAAGACATCATCCCGTTGGCCGAATTCTTCCGTGAACGCTATTCCAAAGAACTGAAACGGGAAACGCAGGGCTTTACGGACGATGCCAGGCGCAGGATGCTTGCCTATCACTGGCCGGGCAACGTGCGGGAGTTGCAGAACCGGATTAAACGTACCGTGCTGGTCACGGAAACGCCGATGCTGAATATGGAAGCGTTAGATATGGAAATCCGTCCATGCGTAAATGACGATGCGCCTTCACGTACCATACTGCCCCTGAGAGATGAATCGATGGAGAAAGAGAGTATCATCAATGCTCTGAAGGTTTGCAACGGACACCGGGAGCAAGCCGCGGTGATGCTGAATATCAATCCGGCAACGCTGTACCGGAAAATGAAGAAATACGGGCTGAAGTGAAATAGATAACTGTAATTAATGGAAATATCGCTGAATATATGTAATTTTGCAATTAAATAGAAAAAATCGGCATACTGCCAATAGGGCAGTTACCGACTATATAACATAAGAGCGCAAGTTTCTCGGACAGAAATCTGGTAAATTGACGTTAAAGGAGAGTGATTGCGTAATGCTTATGCTATGCTTTGTCATAGCGTGGTATTGCGTATTCTCCTTTAGGCTTTACCAGAGCCTCTGTCTGAGTGCGTGGTTACCACGCTTCTTTTTTAGACAGACGGCATGGCAAAGATACAGGCAGTAACGGTGATGACATTGGACGGGTTTCTTCCGGAATCCGATAACGTGTCGATGCGATGGGTGCTGAACCACAGGAAAGGTTTTGCCCGGTGGCGTGAACGCTGTGACGCAAGGATTCTACCCCATTCCATTCTGGACCTGCTGTGCGAGAAAGACGGCAAAGACAATACCTTTACCTATCTGGCTGAAATTTCCGATTCCGAATCGCAGGAACTGCTCCGTGGGCTCTTCCACTACAACCTCGTGGAGGAACTGGTCATCTACCTGCTTCCCATTTCCTCCGGTAGGGGAACTTCCATACAAAACATGCTTCCCACTTTGCAATGGCAGTTGCATGAAACCGCTACCTTTTCCAACGGCATCTGCCGATTGATTTATCGCAACCCTCGCAAGATGTAACTTGCACATTGCGAAAATCCTTGCATTTTGCAAGACCGTTTTTCGTCTCAATTTCCCTCTGATAATTTTTATTTCACTGTATTTCAGCGGAATGCCTATGCTATTCCGTGAAATGCAGGGTCATTGGTACGCCATTAGCCCTATATCATAGTATAACCTGTTGCGCGACAAGGTGTAATCAGTCATTATTTACACTCAAAAGACAGATCATATTATGATACAGATAGACCGTGAGACGTTCCAGATGATGCTTCACCAAATCATGGAACGGTTCGACAAGATTGAAGACAAGCTGAGCCGCATGAACCGGCAGACTTCCGCCCTTGACGGTGACAAACTGCTGGATAACCAGGACATGTGCGAGTTGCTCGGTATCACGAAACGCACCCTTGCACGGTACCGCCAGAAAAAACTCGTGACTTACTACATGATAGACGGGCGGACCTATTACAAATCATCCGAGGTCAAGGAGTTTCTGAACCGCAAAGGCAGGCTCTCCCTCGCGGAAATGGAGCGAAACAAAATCAATGTTTAACAAATTAAAATGAAGAATTACGATGGAAATTATCAGTATGGACATCCGGACTTTCGACACGCTCATGGCGCGTGTGAAAACCATCGAGGAAAAGGCCGACATGCTCTGCAAACGGCAGGAAGACCTCGGCCTGAAAAAATGGCTGGACAACCAGGAGGTATGCGATATTCTTGGCATATCGAAGCGCACCTTACAGGAGTACCGGGCCAAAGGATTGCTGCCTTTCGGCAGGATCAAGAACAAGCTGTTCTACAAGCCGGAAGACGTGGAGAAAGTATTACAGTCGTATTATCATGCAAATTCAAAGAAACTATGAGCCATTATTTCATTGACAAACAAGACCCGCGTGTGGCCGACCTTCTCCGCCGTCTGGAGAACACCGGCAAGGCACTGAAGAAAATGGAACCGAACTGTCAACGCTCGTTCAACGGCGAACGTTTCATGAATGATGTGGAACTGGCAAAACTCCTGCGCATCAGCCGCCGCACCTTGCAGGAATACCGGTCATTGCGCATCCTGCCTTACTACCTGATACAAGGCAAGGTGCTGTACAAGGAATCGGAAATCCAGCAACTGCTGGAAGAGGCGCATAGAAAGTGCCTTGACGAACAACGGAAATGGTTATGACCTGAACAAGCGGTTCCAACGGAACAGTACGAGAGGAACAGCCCGATAATACGGATTGTTCCTTTCATTTTTATTGCCGCTTGTTTACACAGTCTTTCTTTTCCGCTTGGGCTTGGCAATAACTTCTTCTTCGTAGAGGTTTACCGGCCGTTTTGCCGACATTTCACGTAATGCTTTCGTGTCCTCGTCCATTTTCCGGCTTTTCACCTCGGCATAGATCTGGGTAGTCGTGATGCTGGTGTGTCCCATCATGCGGCTCACGGTTTCTATCGGAATACCCAGCGAGAGCGTGATATGCGTTCCGAAATTATGCCTCGCCTTGTGGAAAGTCATGTAGAATCCGTATTGTTCGCCGACCTCTTTCGTGAGTTTAATCAGGTAACTACGGCAATACACGTTGAAAATCTTATCGCTCCGCCGTTCCGGCTTGTATTTCTCTATAATCCGCAAGGGAATATCCAGCAACCGGACATAAGAGGCGACATCCGTCTTTTTTCTCCGGATACGAATCCATTGACTTCCGTCCTCCTTCTGTATGATATCCTTTTCCGACAAGCGTTTCAGGTCGGCATAAGCCAGACCGGTGAACGTCGAAAAAATGAACCAGTCACGGACACGTTGCAGGTTGGGTTTATCGAGTTGTGTCGCCATCAGTTTCGTGAGATCCTCGTATTTCAGATGACGGCTTTTGCGCTTCGGCAGTGCCGGATGCAGTTCATCGTAAGGGTCGCGACGTAATGTTCCCTGGCTCAAGGCGCGTTTGGTCATCTTTTTCAAACGGTACAAGTGTTCATGCACGGTTTTCTGCTGCATACCGCAATCGCTTCGCAGGTACAACTCGAAATCATCATAAAAATCCTGGTCGAGACTTTTCAGAGTGACATCTTCCGTTTTCTTTTTATCCCGTATAAACTCATGCAAATGTCTGTAGGAACGGGTATAGCTTTCGTAACTTCCTTTCTCCCGGTCCACACCGATTCTTTTCTTGAACTCCTCGTTATGTTCCGTAAACAGAGCCAGTAAGGTCAGTTTCTTCTCACCGATACCCAGCATGGCATTCTTGATCAATTCCGCAGTAACGAAACCCAGACTGTTTTTAATCCGCTTGTAATGTCCACGGATCTGCTTGTCCAGGTCGTTTATGGCGCGATTCACGGTAAGGGCGTTCTCGCTTCTGCCGTCGGCACGTCCCGTTTCCGGATTCCACAGAGCGGGATTTACGGCTACCTTGATGCCTATTTGTTCCCATTTGGCATCGACACTTACCTTGCACAACAGCTGGCACGTTCCATCCTTGCGTACCTTTGTACGGTTGATATAGAACAGGATGGCAAACGTGCTGCGGTGCTTTATCTCTTTATTCCGAATGTTGTTATTTACGTTCATGGCTGATAAATTTGATATTCGACATACAGGTTAAATGGCAACCGAGAACCGCTCGGCAATCTTGGCATCGAGCATACGGGTGTCGTTCTCTACTTTGTCATCGGTCACATGAGCATAAATCTGGGTGGTACTTATCCGTTCATGCCCCAATATTTTACTCACGGTTTCAAGCGGGACTCCGTTCGACAGAAGTACGGTCGTCGCGTTGGTATGGCGGGCCAGGTGGAATACGAGCCGTTGCTCGATACCGCATATGTCGGCAATGGTTTTCAGCGCGTTATTCAATTCGCTGTTGCTGTACATCGGCAACAGTTTCCCTTCCGGGGCGGCATCCCTGTACTTCTCAAGGATATGGAGCGGAATATCCAGCAAGGGGACCTCATAGCTGATTTTTGTTTTCTTGCGGGAGGTCTTAATCCATAAAGTGCCGTCCTCGACAGCCACGAGGTCTTCATCCGACAAGCGGCACATATCCCCGTATGGAATCCCGGTAAAGCAGGAAAAAAGGAACAAGTCGCGGATATGGTATAGTTTCCTGTTATGGAGCGGCGTTGACATAATACGTTCCAGTTCCTGCTCCGTGAGATACTTTATTTCCCTTGCGGGTCGTTCCGCCTCATAGCCGGCAAACGGATTGGACGTGAGGATACCTGCCGACTTCGCTCTCCGGATAACCGTCATCAGGTGTGTGGTCAGCAGAAGAATGGTTCCCGCTCCCAGCCGGCAGTCCGTCCGCAGGTGCAGATCATACTTGTCGATAAAAGACCTGTCCAACGCAGTGAACGGAATGTCTGAAAGATTGTATTCCTTATTGAGAAACTGCATGAGATGGCTACAAGCATACTTGTAGGATGTGGCCGTGCCTTCCACGCGATTGACTCCGACTTTCTTCTCGAATTTCTTTATGAAACGGAGGAAGAACGCCACCAATGTTTCCTGCCCGTAAGCCATGCCCAAAAGGATACATTTCACCTCCTCGGCCGATACTTTCTCCCGAAGGGCAAACAAGTCCTGATAGATGGAAAGTGCCGAAGCGCGTATCTCGTCCAACTGCCGGTTGATTTCCCTTGACCTTGCGCTCTTCCCCGTGGCACGACCGGAAAGCCATGCCGATTCCGGAGCCGTCATCTTCACACTGAAAGCCGCCTCGGAATACTTGCCTACATTCAACCTGCCCATAATCGGGCACTGTCCCTGCTCGTCCGCTTCGCTCTTTTTCAGGTAGAACGAAACCCTTACATCTTCTTGATTCATAGCTCTATACTTTTAGTTGCAAAATTAACCGGTATAGAGTTACCTGTCGGCATGAAAAATATGGCAGAACATAGAAACAGACCCCTGAAACAGAGAGCAATAGGCATCTTTGACCGATATACGGAAAATTATGCGTATCTTCGCTCTCGCAAACAAGGGTTCTTTGAGATGGCAGAAGCAAAATAAGGGTGGATTCCGTTACGTTTTCACCACCGGATTGACACTAAAAAAGGCAACGGATAGGTAGCAAAATTACCTCATAACCCCTCAATATCCCGCTTTTTCAGTAAAAGGAAGAACATTGTCATTCAACACCCAATTCCTTTAGCCTCCAACCACTTACTTTATTCCGCCAAAATCTGCCAAAATCTCACGAATTCTTCGTATATTTGACTTCGTCCAATATACTCGCGCTCGGCCGAGTTAAAATAAAGTTTGTCAGGGTTTTCTTAACTTAAATAAGTTTGAAGTAGGATGAAAAATAAGATTATTTTAACCGGAGTATTTTTGTTGTTTTCTTTTTTTGCATCGGCTCAAATAGACTACGACGTTCCAATCAATCAATATAATGCGAATGGGCAGAAAGAAGGTTTTTGGAGGGAGAAAATAGACGAAGGAACTATTTTTGAATTGTATTATATAAATGGTAAAAGATCTGGAGTTTTCAAGTACTTTTCTGGTAAAGGTGCATTAATATCTTTTGGGGAATATAAAGATGGGAAAGAAATAGGTACTTGGTATTTTTTTCATGATAAGGGATATTTAGTGGCAATACAAAAAGATTTTGGGCCTAATACTCAACCTATTCTCTCGGATGGTGAAGAGTTTGTATTACCTTATCGATGTTATCATATATCCTATTATCCTAACGGGGTAATCGAAAGTGAAGGAATTTTGTTGTGGGAAATAAGTTCTCAGTCAGACTTTACGTGGGAATACGGCGAATGGAAATACTATGACCAAACAGGCAAACTAATAAAAACAAAAGTATTTAGATACTGATTTTGATTGCGTCGATATTAAGAACCCAGCTCGGCGACTGTCTGCCGGAATCCGCCATTTCGTCAGGGATACAGGGGGGGCGGAATCAAAACGGGAGCCATATCTCGGACGGACTTGAAGATAAATCGGACCCAAGCGTCCGATTTTTTTATTATTTGGGTATATTTGTATCATACCACGACCCAAATGAGATATTTACTCTTCGTTGTCATCGGCCTAATCGGGTGTTTCCCGCTCCGGGCCCAAACCCCGGAAGACAATCTGCGGGACGAAGAGTATTATCCCTTTCAGAACGGTTACGAAGAGCCTTACAGCCCGATGATCGACACCGATTCGTCGCTCTTCTACCGAGCGATCCAAAGTACGGGCGACCTGTTCCGGGACGCCACGGACTTCAAATTCTCATTCGTGGCCTACAACCGCCGCGGAGAACCGTACCGGCCCGACCGGATGTCGCTGAACGGCATCCGGCTGCCGTCGCGCTACATTCCGTCGATGAATGCCTTGTATCCCCAAAAGTACGGAGAGCCGATGAACGGATGGCATTTACCGACGACTCTGGACGCCGAATACCGAACCTCCGAAGAGCCACTGCTCCCGGAGCGCAATGCGGCACTCCAATTCTCCGGCCGCAACTACCTGATGGGGCTCCGCCTGACCATCGCCGAAAACCTCGGCCGGAACTGGGACCTTGCGGCGACCGTACAGGGCCGCACGGGACGGGACCTTTATGCCGACGGCGTATTCAGCAATTCGCTGAATGCAGCGATACTTCTATCCAAAAGATTCGGAGACAGGCATCTCTTCTCGTTGCTGACCGTCGTACCGGTTTCGATGCGAAGCCTGCGCACCTCATCGACCCGGGAAGCCTTCGACCTGACGGGAAATCCCCTCTACAACCCTTCGTGGGGCTATCAGGACGGAAAAGTGCGCAGCGGGCGCATCCGACGCGAAGCGGTTCCTCTGGCCGCAGCCGCATACCGGATCCGCCTGACGGATGCGACTTCGCTCGCAGCGACCTTCACGGCGGAAACGGGCATCAGGCGTTACAGTTCGCTGGCATGGTACGACGCTCCGAGCCCGATGCCGGACTACTACCGCTGGATGCCCGGCTACCAGACGGACCCCGTAACCCGGCTCGAAATGGAAAATATCTGGCGGGCGAACGATGTCCGCTACACCCAAATCGACTGGGACGAATTTTACCGGCAAAACAGAAACAGCAAGGACGGCAGCGCGACCTATCTCATGGAGGACCGTGTGGAGCGCATCGCCAATATGCAGCTCCTCGCGGAGGGCATCACCCGAATCAGCGAACGACTGACGGTACGCTACGGCATCCGGGCGGCCCGGACGGACTCCCGATTCTACAAACAGATGAGGGATTTGATGGGGCGCAGTTATTTCGTCGATCGCGACTATTACCTGATCGACGACGGCGTCTATGGCAACAAACTCCAGAACGATCTGCGTCATCCCGATCGGATCATCCGCGAAGGCGATCGCTTCGGCTACGACTACGACTTGCGGCGCAATGAAATCGGCGCCGGAGGTTCACTCGAATACCGTGCCGACCGCCTGCGGGCTTTTATCGCAGCCGAGGTCGGAGCCGCCTCCGTATTCCGCCGGGGACACTACGAAAAAGAGCTTTTCGCCGGCAATAAATCCTTCGGAAAATCGCGGGCGCTGCATTTCGCGCCCTACCTGTTCCGCGCCTCGGCAGGCTACTCCTTCTCGGTACGGCATCATCTGGAAATGACGGTTTACGCCTCATCGCGGACACCCGACGGAGACGACCTTTTCCTGAACCTCGAATACAACAACCGACCGGTGGAGGATCCGACCGAGGAGAAACGGTACGGAGCTGAACTGAACTACACCTGGTCCGGGCGCAATGTGCGCTTTCGGGCGACGCTCTTCGTCGTCCGCACTGCGGACGGCATGCAGGTGCGGCACTACTACGACGATTTCTACGCAACATACAGCGACATGGCGGCCGCCGGCATCGGAACGCTTCGCTACGGCGCGGAAGCGACCGCCCTGATCCGGCTGGCATACCGCTGGAACCTCACGCTGGCAGCCAGCGCCGGACGTTACCGCTATGCGGACAATCCCGTCGTCACGGTCTATGCCGACGCGAACAACGAGGTGCTGGACCGCAACGCCGCGAGCTACATGGGCGACTGTTCGGTCGGCAACACGCCCCAACTGACGGGTTTCGCGGGACTCAACTATTACGGTCCGAAAGGCTGGGGCGTACAGGCGGAGGCCGCATGGACCGGGAATCGGTTCGTCGAACCGTCGCTGGTACGACGCACGTCGCGCATCGCCCGGCAACTGGCCGAATCGCCGGAAGCCTTCGAACTGTTTACCCGCCAGGAACGGCTCGGGGATGCGTTTACGTTGAATGTCACGCTTTTCAAATCGTTTTATTTCAACGCCTCGCGTCTGACTCTGATGCTCTCGGTGCGCAACCTTCTCAACGACAGAGACCAACTCTTCAGCGGCTACGAATCTCCCCGTGTACGCCGCATCCGGACCGCAGACACGTATGTTTACCGACCGCTGGACACCCGCTATCTGTACGCATATCCCCGGACCTTTTACGCCTCCATATCTTACAAATTTTAATATCGATTCGATTTTTCGGGAATAATTTGGTAATTCGACGGATTTTTCATAAATTGAGTCCGAAAAATTTAAAAACGACTCGACTTATGATTATCGGTATTCCAAAAGAGATTAAAAACAACGAAAACCGGGTTTCGCTCACCCCGTCCGGAGCCAAAGAGCTTACCAAACGTGGGCATAAAGTGTATGTGCAGGCGACTGCCGGTGCAAACAGCGGATTCCCGGACAAAGACTACGTTGCCGCAGGCGCCGAACTGCTGCCTACCATCGAAGAGGTTTATGCCAAAGCCGAAATGATCATCAAGGTCAAGGAGCCGATAGAGCCTGAATACAAACTCATCCGCCAAGGACAACTGGTATTCACCTATTTTCACTTCGCCAGCAGCGAACCGCTGACCCGGGCAATGGTCGAAAGTGGTGCGATCTGCTGCGCTTACGAAACCGTCGAAGCATCCGACCGTTCGCTGCCTCTGCTGATTCCCATGTCGGAAGTCGCAGGGCGTATGGCGACGCAGGAGGGTTGTTACTTCCTCGAAAAACCGCACGGCGGAAAAGGGAAGCTGCTGGGCGGCATGCCGGGCGTGAAGCCCGCCAAGGTTTTCGTGATCGGAGCCGGTGTCGTAGGCACGGCGGCGGCACGTATGGCGGCCGGCCTGGGTGCCGACGTGACGATCTGCGACATCTCGCTCAAGCGTCTGGCCTACCTGACGGACGTGATGCCCCAAAACGTGAAAACGCTTATGTCGTCGGAATACAACATCCGCGAAGAGCTCAAGACCGCCGACCTAGTGATCGGCTCGGTGCTGATTCCCGGTGCGAAAGCCCCGAAGCTCGTGACGCGCGACATGCTTAAGGATATGGAGCCAGGATCGGTTCTGGTCGATGTGGCCATCGATCAGGGCGGCTGCTTCGAAACCTCGCGGCCGACGACCCATGAGAAGCCGACCTACTTCGTCGATGGCATTCTGCACTACTGTGTCGCCAACATCCCCGGTGCGGTGCCCTACACCTCGACGCTCGGACTTACGAACGCAACACTGCCGTACGCCATCCAACTGGCGGACAAGGGTTGGCGTCGCGCCTGCAAGGAGAATCACGAACTGGAGTTAGGATTGAACGTCGTCGAAGGAAAGGTCGTTTACAAGCAGGTAGCGGATGCCTGGGGACTGCAATACGAACCGCTGGCCCTGTAAAGCCGACCCCGCAAACGATACAGTCGGAAAATCCGGCGATAGCCGCGCTTCCGACACTCTGGTCCCCGTCGTTTCGGACCGAAAGACAAAGCCTCGTATTCCGAAAAGAATACGAGGCTTTTGTATAATTATATGTTCCCCAAGCGGGCTTTTATACTTTATCTTATTTTTGCAACGCCTCCCAGAGCATATCCTTGAGCCGGGGAATGTTCATACCCGATATCGAGGAAATGAAGACCGAAGGAACCCCCTCGGGCAGATGGCTTTTCATCTCTTCGATCAGTTCCTCGTCGAGCATATCGCATTTGGTGATGGCCAGCAGGCGCTCCTTGTCGAGCAATTCCGGATTATACTGGGTCAATTCGCCCAACAGGACCGCGTAATCCTTGCGGATGTCGTCGCTGTCGGCGGGAATCATAAAGAGGAGCACCGAATTGCGTTCGATATGGCGCAGGAAACGGGTTCCCAATCCCTTGCCTTCGTGAGCTCCTTCGATGATGCCCGGTATATCGGCCATGACGAACGAATGGTGATCGCGGCACTCGACGATACCCAGGTTGGGTTCGAGC
>ULOT01054218.1_pt1 | contig 19042 bp, 19 predicted proteins | sample 1952811 | NCBI WGS metagenome assembly ULOT01 (sample SAMEA4835609, study PRJEB28245) | human gut metagenome | biome: gut microbiome; material: fecal sample | place: Denmark | collected 2008
GGTGCGCCGTGCAAGCGGCATTGAGATCAACAGCCTGCCGCTGTGCGACAAATTTGTCATCCTGCCGACCGAGAGGGGGAATGTGAAATGAGCGGACAGGTTTTAGGGAGCTTACACGACGTCGTCTCCGCCGGGCACCCGACCTACATCGGCGGCGGCACAGACATCATGCCGCTGCTGAAAAACGAGGTGCGCGACGACAAGGATTTCGTCTTCCTGAAGAAAATTCCGGAGCTGCACGTTTTAGAGGAAAAGGACGGCGAGCTCATCATCGGCGCGACGATGACGCTCACTGAGCTCGCTGAGAGCGCGCTTTTGAACAGCCGCTACGCGGCCATCGCGCAGGCGGCATCGCTGACGGCATCCCCGCAGATCAGAAACATCGCCACTGTCGGCGGCAACATCATGCAGGACCGCCGCTGCATTTACTTCAACCAGCCGCACCTGTGGCGCAGCGGCCTTGCCTACTGCTTCAAGACCGGCGGCAGCATTTGCCACCAGATCCCGAACTCGCCGGTCTGCCGCGCGATCTACTATTCCGACGTCGCCACCGCGCTCATCGCTTACGAGGCGGAGGTCGAGTACATCGAAGACGGCGAGACGCACCGCACCGACCTCAAGTCCCTCATCGAGCGCCACAGCGTGGCCAACGGCCTTGCCTGCCACGAGCACTTGCCCATCCTCGTCACGCGCTTTTTCGTCCCTGCGGCGGAAGAGGGCGAGTGCAGCGGCTTTTATAAGTACGCCATGCGCACGACGATCGACTTCCCGATCATCAACTTCGCGCTCCGCTGCGGCGGCAATCGCCCCGCGCGTCTGGCCGCGGGCGCGGTCGCGCCCCATCCGGTCGTGATGGCCGAGACGGCGGCGAAGATCGACTCCGACGCCACGGATGACGAGGTCATCGCGCAGGCCGAGGACGAGCTCAGAAAGCTCGCCATGCCCATCAAGGAGGCCTGCATGACCCCCGCGGTCAAGAGAAGCCTCTATCGCCACGTCGCGATGCTGCTGAATCTGAGAAAATAAGCAAAAAAAGAACCGTCCGATCGGACGGTTCTTTTTTGTCGTAGAAATTTACTTCGCGGCGCGGGCCAGAACGGCCTCGGCGCTCATGTTCGGATTGATGGTCTCTTCGCTCTCGACCGCGATGGCCGCGGCGGCGGTGCCGGCGGCGCAGCTTTCGGCAAGGTTGCGGCCTGCGAGGAACGACCAGACGAGGGACGCCATCATCGCGTCGCCCGCGCCGGTGGCGTTGCGCATCTCGGCCTTGCAGATGGGCTCCAAATGCGTCTCGCCCTGCTGTGCGGCAAACACGCCGTCGCCGCCGAGCGACAGGAATACGCGCTGCACGCCCTGATCGAGAAGCGCCTGCGCGGCCTGATAGAGCGTGGCGTCATCCGTGATCTTCACGCCGGAGAGGAGCTCTGCTTCGATGCGGTTGGGCTTGAGCGTGTGGACGTGACTGAGTAAGCCCTGGAGCTTTTCCGCCTTGACGGTGGACACCGGATCGACGAAGAGCGGCGCGGTGCAGTGCTCGACAAGGTACGCGATGGACTCGCGCGGCAAGTTCGCGTCGACGACCACGGCGGCAGCGCCGTTCAGGAGGTCGAGCTGCGACGCGAAGTAGTCCGGCGTCAGCTTTTTGCAAATTTCCATATCGGAGACCGCAATGGCCATATCACCGTCGCTGTCGCCGACGAAGACGTAGGTCGAGGTGCGGCCATCCGGCACGTGCAGCGCGTGCGAAAGGTCGATGCCGAGTTCTTTACAGCTCTCTTCGACCTGGCTTGCGCGCGAATCGCCACCCACGGCGGTCAGAAGATACGTCGGTACGCCGAGCAGGCGCATGTTGTGCGCGATGTTGCGTCCCACGCCGCCGAGGCTCAGCTCGACCTTGCCGGGGTTCGAGTCCTTCGCGCGCAGCGGCGCGAAGGAGTGCGCGCCGATGTCGATATTCACGCCGCCGCAGACGACGGCGTAGGGAAGATTCTTTTCGTTAGACATGATGTTGCTTTCTCCGAATTATTTGTGATAAAGACGCTTGGATTCATACTTCGGCTCGCAGCTGACGTGAATGCCGAGGCGCTTGTAGAGCTTGATGTCCTCCTCCGAGATGATGACGGAGAAGTGCGCATCGCAGCCGCGGAGCGTGCCGAGCTGGGCTCTTGCCATGTCGGCGAGGGGGTTCGTCAGCGCCGAGATCGCCAGCGCGATGAGCACCTCGTCAGAGTGCAGGCGCGGGTTGTGGTGGCCGAGCGACTGGATCTTGAGCGCTGAGATCGGCTCAATGACCTGATTCGAGATGAGGTTCATGTCGCTGCGGATGCCCGCCATGGCCTTGAGCGCGTTGAGCAGCAGCGCCGCCGAAGCGCCGAGAAGGGAAGAGGTCTTGCCCGTGACAACGCGGCCGTCGGGCAGCACCATCGCGCCCGCGGGCGCGCCGGTCTCCTCGGCCTTCTGCTTGGCCGCGGCCACAGCGGGGCAGAGGTCGGGCGTCACATCCGCCTGCTGCATGACGAGCTCGAGCTTTCTGAGCTGGCAGGCGTCAGCAATGCCGCGCGCGACGTCGACCTGCGCGGTGTAGTAGCGGCGCAGAATTTCCATGCGCGAGGCCTGACGGCAGACCTCATCGTCGATGATGCAGTTGCCCGCCATGTTGACGCCCATGTCGGTGGGGGACTGGTAGGGGCACTTGCCGGAGATGCGCTCGAAGATCGCGCGCAGGACGGGGAAAATCTCCACGTCGCGGTTATAGTTCACGGTCGTCTCGCCGTAGGCCTCGAGGTGGAACGGGTCGATCATGTTCACGTCGTCAAGGTCCGCGGTCGCGGCCTCGTAGGCGAGGTTCACGGGGTGCTTGAGCGGCAGGTTCCAGATGGGGAAGGTCTCAAACTTGGCGTAGCCCGCGCTCACGCCGTGTTTGTGCTCGTGGTAGAGCTGGGAGAGGCACGTCGCCATCTTGCCGCTGCCGGGGCCCGGCGCGGTGACGACGATGAGCGAGTGCGTCGTCTCGATATACTCGTTGCGGCCAAAGCCCTCGTCGCTCACGATGTGGGCGACGTCGGAGGGATAGCCCGCGATGGGGTAGTGGCGGTAGTTGCGAACGCCAAGCGTGTTGAGACGCTTGATGAAGGCATCCGCTGCGTTCTGCCCCGCGTACTGCGTGATGCACACGCCGCCGACATAAAGCCCCAGCGAGCGGAACGCGTCAATCAGGCGCAGGCAGTCGTCATCATAGGTGATACCGAGGTCGCCGCGCACCTTGTTCTTTTCAATGTCGTTCGCGTTGACCGCGATGACGATCTCCGCGTCGTCGCGCAGCTGCTGAAGCATGCGGATCTTGCTGTCGGGCTGGAAGCCGGGCAGCACGCGCGAGGCGTGAAAGTCGTCGAAGAGCTTGCCGCCGAACTCCAGGTACAGCTTGCCGCCGAACTTGCTGATGCGCTCGCGGATATGCGCGGACTGCATGGCAAGGTATTTGTCGTTATCAAAACCGATTTGTCCCATCGTAAAAAGCACCCCATTTTCAATTTACACATAATATATGCCTATTATATAGAACGTACGGCGGCTTGACAAGAAATGTGCCCGCAGAAAAATAGATGAAAAACGGCGGCGAATTTCTGCTATTTTCCCCTCTTTACATCAGCGAGCTCTTAGCGTATGCTATAAACAGTCTCTTCACGGGGGGAAGAAAAAATCCGCACTTTTTGAAAAAAGGTGTTGACAAAAGAATGCGGATATAGTAGTATATCACTGTTCGATTCGCGCGGTTAGCTCAGCTGGTAGAGCACATGCTTGACGTGCATGGGGTCATAGGTTCGAGTCCTGTACCGCGCACCATCGGGAACCCTTGAAACCACTCGGTTTCAAGGGTTTTTTGCTGCCTCAAAATGGGTTTGACCCTTATTCTGACCCTTAAAGCCCCAGCACACCGGAGATGAACTGTTCCATACGCTGGGAGCTGGCTTGCCGCATATCATCAGTGAAATGGCCATAGACATCAAGGGTAAAAGCGGCGGTAGCGTGGCCGAGGTTGGATTGCACTGTCTTGATGTCATCACCAGCGCGGATGCTGTTGACGGCATATGTGTGGCGCAAGTCGTGGATCCGCAGGTTGGGCAAGCCGACCTTCCGTACCGTGCGCTTAAAGCAGTCAAATACCGCCCGCAGGGAGATATAGCGGCCAAATTCGTTGGTGAACACCAGTCCGCTTTCCTGCCATGCAGGGCCAGCGGCCAAACGCATCTGTGTCTGTACGAGCTTTTGCTGCCGCAGCAAAGTCATCACATAGGGCGCAGGGCGGATCGTCCTGCTCTTGTTGTTTTTGGGCGGAGCAAAATAGTAGCCCTCGCCCTTTTTCTGGCTGCGGTGCAGCTGTTTGTTGACCAGAATCGTACCCTTATCAAAATCCACACAGTCCCACATAAGACCCAGCAGCTCGCCCTCCCGCAAGCCGGTGAACAGGTCTACCTTCAGCAGCAGTTCATACCGGCAGCCCTTGATGGCTTCCAGAAAGAGGGCGGTATCACGGTCATCCATGGGATGGATCTCCTTTTTGATGATCTTCGGGAGAATGCAGGCATTGGTGGGGTTGGTACGGAGATAGTTCAGCAATACCGCCTGCTGCAATGCCTTGTGCAGGATGCCGTGGATGTTCTTGATGGACTTTGCCGACAGAGGCGGCTTTCCGTCGCGCTCCTCATGGAGAGAATTATAAAACCGCTGAATCGTATGGGGTTCCAGCCTGTCTAGCCGCACACTGCCCAGCGCAGGACGAATATAGAGCTTTGCTTGTCGCTGATACAGGTAAGCGGTAGACGGCTTTACGCCTGTGAGGTAATCCCTCAGCCAGATGTCCAGCCACTCGTCCAGCGTCATGCGGCATGGCTCCATATACGTCCCGTCATCGATCTCCGCCGTGATGGCAGTGAGCTTTTGGCGGACTTCTTTCTGCGTCTTGCCGTAAACCGATTTTTGTATCTGCTTTCCCGTCTTGGGATCAATGCCGAGGGTGTAGCGTGCCTCCCAGCGTCCGTCTGAACGCTTGCGGATGGTGCCGCCGCCCTTGGCGTTTTTTGTTGCCTTGGTCGTCAAAATAACCTCCTGTTCCTCTGAAATATAAAACGGTCAGTCAGTCCGTTGTTTTATCGCTGCTTGTCGCTGTCCAACCACGCCACAAAGTCTTCAAGGGACAGCTTGCCTGCCACGCAGGCATCGCGCTTTTCCCGCGCCGTCTTCGACCATGCGGTGAACTCTGCCTTGGTCATCGTTCCGTATCGCACACGGGCATTGTGGGCCTTATAAGAGCGCGTAAACTCCCTTGTGGCGGGGTTCTTCATCTGCCTGCTCTGATACTGCACCACCGCTCCCATCTGGCGGCAGGTTTTTTCCGAGCCTTCCATCAACCGCGTACAGTAGTCCTGCGTGATGTTGCCGGTCACAACGAAGTATCTGCCGCAGTTTTTGCACTTGTGGATCGCCAGCGGCAGGCGGAGACAGTACGCCTTCAAGTAGTTGTAGAGGTCGCGCACGGTGTTTGGGTAAAGCACCTCACGCAGCGCAGTCTTGATCCCACGCTCCCGCAGTATCTCCATGCTGTAATGGTAGGCGCTGTTATACGCCGGACTGTCCAGCATGACCTCCTCGGTGGCAAGCTCGCCGTACCTCATATCGTCGAAATGGAGCAATGCGTCATAGTGCGCCTCACGGTAACGCTCTGCCGTGGAGTAGTCCGGCTTGTACCGGTCATCCAGACATACTTCGATCAGCGCCTTTGCATCGCTGACGATGGCTTCAAAATCGTTGGCGAATGAAAGGACAATCGCTGCGTCAGCATCCTGATCGTGTGCGTATGCGGATTCCAGCTCGCTCAGCTCCCTTGCGAGCAGCCCAAAGAACGGATGCACTTCGCAAAGCGGCAGCGACAGCTCCAGCAGCTTCCTCCATGCAGCTTCGTCCTTTTCCGCTCGTACCAGCTTGTTAATCTCAGAAAGGACGCAGTATGTGTCATAGAAGTCTGTATCATAAAGGTCGATGAGACATTGACCGAGGTCCTGCGCTTGATCGAGATAGGTCATGCGGCTTCCCAGCGTCTTGTCATACAGTGCAAAGCATTCTTTTCGTTCCGGGGTGATGTAATACCGGAATTCCATATGTTCGGGAAAGACCATAGCTGCCCTCCTGTTAGATATATCAAAATAGATGCAGAAAATTATCTATTGACTTTTCCGCACCAACATTATACAATCAAACCATAGTAGTTACATTGTGCATTATAATCTTTATAGTCCATAATGTCAACTGAAATTTTCAAAGGAGGCCTTACATGAACAACAACTACGAAAATCTGCCCGCGGTGCTGAACGCCAATCAGCTCGCGGCGGCGCTGGGCATCTCCCGCGCGGGAGCGTATCAGCTCCTTAACACGGGGACGTTCCCCACGCTGCGTATCGGCAAGCGGTTGCTTGTGCCGAAGGATAAGCTCATCGACTGGATCGAGCAGAACACGGGAGGCGGGAATGGCAACTGAAAAAGAAACGACTGCCCCGATTCCATCTGTTGCACCAGATGGGGAGCAGCCGTCCGCGCTTGCACGCACAGACAGTATAACAGAGATTGAAGAAACGCACAAGCAGTTTGGAAAGATCCAGATCATGACCATGCCGGAGCTGATGGAAACACGCTTTCGCGTCCGCCCGGCGGTCATCGACGGACTGCTGCCGGCGGGGACTTACCTCCTCGCCGGCGCGCCGAAGATCGGCAAGTCGTTTCTCGTCTTGCAGATGGCCTATCAGGTGAGCATGGGAGCGCCCTTCCTCGGCTTTTCTTCCCGGCAGGGTACGGTTTTGTATCTTGCCTTAGAGGATACCTGTGAGCGATTGCAGAAGCGTCTGGCACAGATGACGGAGCAGGACAGCGAGCACTTGATCCTCTCCGTCTTTTCCGAAACACTGGACGAAGGCTTGACGGAACGGCTGAGCGACTTTTGGAGTGAGCACACGGACACGGTGCTGATCATCATTGACACATTACAGCGGGTACGTGGACGGACGCCGGATAACGGCAGCTATGCCGCCGACTATGATACGCTGGCAAGGCTGAAGGAGTTTTCAGACACCTACGGCGTCACCGTGCTGGTCGTTCATCATACGCGCAAGGAGGGGGCAGAGGACGTGTTCAACATGATCTCCGGCACCAATGGCTTGATGGGCGCGGCAGACGGCGCGCTGCTCCTACATAAAGATAAGCGCACAGCCTCGGACGCTGTTTTGGAGGTGGTCGGGCGTGACCAGCCGCAGCTCCGACTGCATCTCCGGTTTGCTGCTGCGCATCTATGCTGGGAGATGCTCGAGGCGGAAACAGAACGTTACAGAGAACCTCCATGCCCGCTGCTCGAAGTTCTTTCCCGGCTGGTAAACGAAGAAAACCCGTCGTGGAACGGCACGGCGACGGAGCTTGCGCAATGTCTTTCCAAGATGGACAGCAGCCAAAGCTTTACACCCAACTGGATCGTGCGGACGCTGAATGCGCAGCAGGATACACTGCTACGGAAATACGACATTCGCTATGTTGCCCACCGCACGAGAGAGGGCAAGAGCCTTTCGCTGCGGTGGGACGGTGTACGGTAATGTACGGTATGTACGGTAAAAATGGGAGTGGGGGTATCCCCTCAAAATACCGTACATTATCGGACATACCGTACACCGATAAGGTCATTTTCCGTGCCGTGAGGCGGCGGGAAATGACCGCTTGAGGGAGTCCAGAGGGAACGGCTGGCACACGGACTTTGGTACAAAGTCTAGTGTGTTATACCCATCACGACGGGGGACGGGAAAACTGCGCGGGGACGCCGCTCCCCGCGCAGCTTTGACCGGGCCGAAAAAGAAGAACGGCAGATGACGGTATCGTCATCTGTCGGGCGCACTTTTTCAGAAAGTCGTGATGGGGATTCTACGCTCCCTCGTCCCCAAAACGATAACAGGAGGAACAACGATGGCTTACGCTATTTTACGATTTGCCAAGCATAAGGGCGGCGCGTCCAAGGCGCTGAGCGCCCACCACGAGCGGACAAAGGAGTTTTACGCCAGTAATCCGGACATTGACAAAAGCCGCACCGTGCAGAACTATTATTTAATCGCGCCGCGTTGGAGTTACGAGCAGGAGATCCGGCACCGCCTCCGAATGGCGGGGTGCCGCGTGCGAAAAGACAGCGTAAAATTTGTGGACACGCTGGTGACGGTCAGCCCCGAATTTGCGAAGGCGCATGAGTCGGAAATGCCGGAATACTTCAACCGTGCATTTGACTTCTTGAAAGAGCGCGTGGGCGAGGAAAACATCATTTCTGCCGTGGTACACATGGATGAAAAGACGCCGCACCTGCACCTGTGCTTCGTGCCGCTGACGAAGGACAAGCGGCTGTCCGCAAAAGAAATTCTCGGCAACAAGAAAAGTATGATCCGCTGGCAGGACGACTTTTACGCCTACATGGCGGAACGGTGGCCGGAGCTGGAGCGCGGCACACCTGCCGTGGAAACGAAGCGCAGGCACCTGACGCCGCAATGGTACAAGAAAGTCACGGCGATGGATGCCAAACTGGAAAGGCTGGAAACTGCGTTGAATGACATCAATATGTTCAACGCAGGCAAGAAGCGCGAGGAGGCCGTTGCGCTGCTGGCGCAGCTGCTGCCGGATGTGGAATCGTTTCAGATAGAAACCCAACGGATGCAGAAAATAGTGGCACTTTCGATATCCCAGCAACGTCGCTGTACCGAGGAAAACGAAGCACTGAAAAGCGAACTAGCCTTCGAACGACGCAAGAGTTTTGAGCAACGAGCAAAGCTCGATGCATTAGAAAAGCGCTACAAACGAGCAGAAATGCTATTAAACAGCGTGCCGAAAGAGATAAGGGTACTTTTTGAGCGAGAGGGCAAAGAAGTTTAAATTAAAATTGATCAAAACCATTTACGGTAATTAAGAGCAAGGAGCTATGGGTAGTATGGATGATAGGAGCGTTTCATTAAATTACTATTTATCAAAGGAGTACAGAGATCCGCCTAAAGCGTTCTGGAAATACTATGATCTTTATCGGCGGAAGCAAATTACGTTAGATGAGTATGCAGTCATGACAGGATTGGCCCCCTCCGCGATCTGCCGTTATCTAGCTGCTATTACGGAGAAAAAGCCAAAAAACATTGAAAGATATCGCTAAATATGCTATGTTATATTTGTATAATTATATGGAGGGATGGAAATGCGGATTTCTGATTATATAGACGCTGATCTTTTAGATAGATTTGAGTTCTACGATTGTGATATTGTAAGTGCTGGTATAATTGTTACCCGCTCACAGGAACTGAATGATGTGTTCAAAACCGTGTATGACTTTGACAAGAATTCGCATTCTTGGAAGCCTATTATGCGTAAATACGGTGCAAGTACTACTTGGATGGGAAAACTACTGTATCGCTTAGAATCCCGTCGCAATGGCGGCTGCCCTGTTCTGGCTATTGGCATTAAGAAAAATTGTGTCTCAGATTGGAAGGAGGGTTACATGGATGAGCACGCTACAGGAAACATCTGAGAATCTTCTTTCCTTTTGTGGTGATAAACGCTATTCGACGATTTATGCTGATCCACCTTGGCGCTTTCAAAACCGCACTGGAAAAGTAGCGCCGGAAAACAAAAAGCTAACTCGGTATGAAACGATGTCACTGGAAGATATAATGGCACTGCCTGTTGAACAGGTCGCTGCCGCAAAAAGTCATCTGTACCTCTGGGTTCCCAACGCACTTCTACCAGATGGCTTAGCCGTTATGAAAGCTTGGGGATTTGAGTATAAGGGAAATATCATTTGGGAAAAGGTTCGCAAAGATGGTGGGCCAGACGGACGCGGTGTAGGGTTCTATTTTCGCAATGTAACTGAAATCCTTCTTTTCGGTGTCAAAGGTGATAACTTTAGAACACTGGCTCCGGCCCGCTCACAGGTTAACCTTATTCGGACGCAAAAGCGTGAACACTCTCGGAAACCCGACGAGATTATCCCAATTATTGAGAGTTGTTCTCCAGGCCCTTTTCTTGAATTATTTGCCCGTGGTAATCGTGAAGGCTGGGATATGTGGGGCAACCAAGCTACCGCAGATTACGAACCAACCTGGAGTACTTATAGCAACCATACTGTAAGTGAAGAAAGGAAGAACGTTTAAATGGCTGCAAATCTTACGATGGTGCGTATCGCTACAAAATTAGATGATTTATTTAATGAAAAGATAGATATTTCTGACGTTAAAACGTCAGACGATGATAGATCTATCAAAGAGGTATTACGAACAGAACCAGAGAAGTTTTTCTATTATAACAACGGAGTTAAACTCTTATGCCGTAAAATCACAAGAAAAGCGGCACATAGTACTGATAGAATTACGGGGTTGTTTGCGCTTGAAGGAGTATCATTGGTAAACGGAGCTCAAACAACGGGCTCGATAGGAGCGGTATACGCCGATATGCCTGACGTAGTGGCAAGGGCTAAAGTATTCATTCAGATGATCGATCTTGCTGATACTGAAGAAGAGCAGGCAACCCAAATCACCAGATTTACAAATACCCAAAACAGAATTGACGGCAAGGATTTTGCGGCACTCGATCCAGAGCAAGAGCGAATAAAAAATGAACTGAGTTTTTCGGGTATCCAGTATCTTTATAAAACAGGAGCAACTATAGAGGATCCGCTTCATCAGATTACATTGGATGAGGCAATTATTGCCCAAGCTTGTAGCATAGATGAGTTGTCGATTGTTGCATTGGCAAAAAGAAATGTTGGTGCACTTACTGAAAATATCAACAAGACTCCCTATAAACTCTTATTTAACGGAGGAACAAATAGCTTCTCTCTTACCAACAATGTATGGATTGCTCGAGTTGTGGATTCATTCCTTGCACAGAACGAGTCTTCAGCGACGGGAAGGAAACGACTGGTGCTAGTCCATGGTAACAGATTTTTGTTACATATGATACTCTCCGAAATGAAGCAGTATGCTAATTATTTAACAGCATTTTTTGATGCTAAAAGTCTGCCAGAGTTGGTCAACCCGCTGTGTCAAAAGTATTGGGAACTGACTTTTAGTGCGATGGAAGAGAAGTATCCTGATGCGTATCCAGCACACATCTTCAAAAACATAGGGCGCCTTAGAGAGATAAAGGAACAAATATGTTTACGCGATAGTAAATCTCAAGAGGAGTAATTTTGTTTATTTATAGTACCACGGCGACTATTCTCTGCTTTGGAATAGTCGCCGTGGCGTAGCTTTTAACTATTGATTAAATCCCTTATTATTCTTTCTTCCGCTGCGCTGCGGATGTTATTCATGGCACCGATCCATGTCATCTGATCTTCAGCTTTCATCTGCTCGGTGATCCCCTGCGCCTGTGCCATCTGCTTCACCAGCAGCTCCAGCATCTCTCGTGCCTGCCGATCTGTCTCGTTTAGGTGCCGTGTCAGCTCGCCGGAGGTCAATAGATTGATGTATAAGACCTTCCGATGTTCCTTGAGGTACTTGAGCCGCAGACGGCCATAGCGTCCGAAGGACGCTTCTTCTTTTCTCGGTAAGGTAAGATTTGGCAGGTAAAAGCCCTCGTGGTTTGTGTAAGTGATTTCCATTGCGTGATACTCCTTTCGCACATTTTGGGATCGACCCTTATTCTGACCCTTTAGCGGGCCATCTTCTATAAAACAACTGGACTGACTGATACCATGTTTTATAGTTTCAGAACTGAATATCACATAATTTGATGTAATTTGTTGCTGAAAATCTTATTTTCCGAATTCGAGTCCTGTACCGCGCACCAGAGAAAAACCTTGAAGCTTCAATGGCTTCAAGGTTTTTTATTGCCCTGAAACCCTGTTTAGCCTTATTTTTAGCCTTATTGTCCCTCAAGCATCCGAAACGCTCTTGATAAACTGCTCCATACGGGCAGCACTGTCCTGCTTCATCTGCTTCGTAACGTGTCCGTAAACATCTAATGTAAACGCTGCGGTGCGTGACCGAAATTTTCCTGCACGGTCTTAATGTCGTCGCCACTCTTGATAGAGACAACGGCGAAAGTATGACGCAGATCGTGGAAGCGTGTGGCCGGTGCGCCGATGTTTCGGACGATTGCGCATAGTGTAGGCGTTTGCGAACATAAGGAAGGGCCAGAGAGAAACTGGTTTACATTACGACTACACAATACTACACAGGTAAGGTTAGGTGTAGTATTGCGTAGTCGTGGGTCGACAATGCTATGCAGACCACAGCTCTGCAGGGTCGCCTGCTTTGTTGGTGCGCCCGATGAGTGTACGTTCTAACAAGTGAAAGCCCCGGATCCGCTCGGCAGAAAAAAGAACTTGCCAAAATACATCAGATATATTATACTCTAGACCAAACAAACAATCGATACAGGGAAGAAGGCAGAGTATGAAAAAAGCGGTTGGGGGAAAAACGCGCGTCGATCTTGCAGTCGATCAGATCATTCAGGTCATTTTGGACCGCGATATGAAGGCCGGTGACAAGCTGCCGAACGAGTATGATCTGGCGCGCGAGCTGGGCGTGGGCCGCAGCACGCTGCGCGAGGCGATTAAGCGCCTTGTTGCCCGCAATATTTTAACGGCGCGGCAGGGCGCGGGCACGTTTGTCTCGGAGAAGAACGGCGTGCCGGAAGACCCGCTCGGACTGACGTTTATGATGGAAGAGGGCTCGGAGAATCTCGCGCTCGACCTGCAGGATATTCGATTGATGCTTGAGCCGGAGACCTGCGCGATCGTTGCGCGCGGCGCAACGCCCGAGCAGATCGACCAGATGCAGGCATACTGCGATGAGGCGACGCGCCTGATCGAAGCGGAGGAGGATTATTCCGCCGCCGACGCAAAGTTCCACCGGTATCTTGCCGAATGCAGCGGAAACCATGTGCTGCCCAATCTCATCCCGATTATCGCCTCGGCGATCGGCGTTGTGATCACGGTGACGAACGATGAGCACCGCTCCCAGAGCGGCATGGAACACCAGCGTATCATCGACGCTATCCGCCGCCATGATCCAGAGGGGGCAAAGTACAGCATGATCGCGCACCTGAATACCAGCCGCAATTCCATGGTCCATTCTCGGGATAACTGCGCGGCGAAGCACTGAAAGCGCACCATACCTTGAGTCATCACACAACTAACGCACAGAGATTTCGTATGCCTAACGAAATTTCTGTGCGTTTTGCAAAATAACTAAAAAAAGCGCAAAGAAATCAGACGAAATACAGAAAACATTGTGAATTAAATATCAACTATTGACGAACGGAGTTGTCTGATGTATTCTGAATTTACAAAATACATCAGACAACAGCACAAAGCCATCCACCAACCAACAAAAAGAAGAGGAGAAAGATTATGAAAAAGTTTATTGCAATGCTTCTTGCCCTTGTGATGGTGCTTTCCCTTGTTGCCTGCGGCGACAAGAAGGACGACGCCGCCGGAACGGACGATTCCGACAAGGACTCTCAGGACACCATTACGCTTAAGATGCACTTCGTCGACCCCGAGACCGCTCCCTTTGTTCAGGGCGGTAAGAAGATCGCCGAGCTCGTCAGCGAGGCGACCGACGGCCGCATCCAGATCGAGGTTCTCGCAGGCGGTTCCCTCGGCGGCGAGCGCGACACGGTCGAGCTCGCGATGGACAACAGCCTGGATATCGCCACCTGCGCGAACTCCGTGCTGACCAACTTCATCCCCGAGATGGGCATCCTTGACCAGGCTTACCTCTGGAAGAACGCCGATGAGGCGCACGCTGCCGTTGACGGCAAGCTCGGCGATCTCATCAAGGAAAAGGCTGAGGCGCTCGGCCTGCACATCATCGGCTTTGAGGAGTCCGGCTTCCGCAACACCTTCTCCACCAAGCCCATCCAGACCATGGCCGACTTCAAGGGCGTGACCATCCGCACCATGGAGAACAAGTATCACCAGGCAGCGTTCGAATCCTTCGGCGCCATGCCCGTTGCCATGAACTACAACGACGTGTTCACCGCGCTGCAGCAGGGCACGATCGATGCCTGCGAGAACGCAACGGCCAACTGCCTCAACTCCGGCTATTATGAGGTCACCAAGAACGTCACCTTCACCCAGCACGCCTTCGTTTACATCGTCCTCTGCATGAGCGACGATGCGTGGAACAAGATTCCGGAGGATCTTCGCGAGCCGTTCCTTGCCGCCGTTCAGGAGGGCGTCGAGTATGAGCGTAACCTGCTCAATGAGGCCAATGATGATGCCATCGCCAAGCTCAAGGATCTGGGCGTGAACTTCTATGATATCGACGTTGCCGAGCTGCAGGCCGCCTATCAGGCCAAGGCCGAGGAGAAGGGCTTCACCTTCGACCCCGAGTGGCAGGCTGCCGTTGACGAAGCGATCGCAAGCGTTGCCAACTGAGAGCGACAGATCGACAGCAACACGAACCGCACATAAGAAAAACGGGAGCAGCCGCGATCGGCGGCTCCCGTTTCCTTTGAAGCGCATGAAAAAAGTATAAAGCGCAGTTCAGGAGGGCTAAACATGAAAAAAGTACTGCACGCATTGCAGAGCCTGGAAAAATGGATCATCGTGATCGCGTTCGTCATCATGGTCGTCGCCATTTTCTGCCAGGTGGTCAACCGCAATATCTTTAAGATCCCGGTCTCCGGCTTTGAAGAGGCGGCAAAGTATTCCATGGCCTACATGGTTCTGCTCGGCACGGAGCTCGGCCTGCGTGACGGCACGCAGATCGCCATCAAGGGCGTTGTGGACAAGCTCAAGGGCAAGGTCAAGAAGGTAATCGTCATCATCTCCCAGATCATTGTGGTCGCGTTTGCCGCGATCATGACCAAGGCGAGCTTCGCCATGGTGCTCAAGCAGGCGGCGATCGGCCAGACCTCTCCGGGTCTCGGCATCCCGATGTCCGTTCCGTATTTTTCGCTGGTGCTCGGCTTCGGCCTGATCGCCGTGGTGCAGGCAGGCGAGCTTGTCAGCATGATCGTTCACTTCAACAAGCCTGAAGACGAGATGAAAGAGGAGGTAGAAGCATGACAGCATTACTGATGTTCGGCGGCTTTGCGCTGCTTCTGATCCTCGGCGTCCCCATTGCACTGTCGCTCGGCGTGTCCACGATGGCCGCCATTGCCGGCAGCCCTGACATCACCGTTTCCATCAACACCGTTGCCCAGCGTATTTTCGGCGGTCTGGACTCCACCTCCATCATGGCCATCGCGTTCTTTGTCCTTTCGGGCAACCTGATGACCAAGGGCGGAATTTCCCGCCGCATCTGCGAGTTTGCACGCTCCATCATCGGCGGCGTGCGCGGCGGCATGGCGCTGACGCTGGTTCTGGCCTGCGCGTTCTTCGCCGCGCTCTCCGGCTCCGCGCCCGCAACGGTCGTCGCCATCGGCACGATGCTCTACGGCGACATGGTCCGCATGGGCTATCCCGGCGACCGCACGGCCGGCCTTCTGGTCGTTTCCGGCGGCCTCGGCCCCATCATCCCGCCGAGTATCATCATGGTCGTTTACGCAACGATCACCGGCGCCTCCGTCGGCGATATGTTCAAGTCCGGTATGGGCATCGGCATCGGCATCATGATCGTTCTGATGATTGTGGTCATTGTCCTTGCACACAAGGAGCAGTGGCCGAAAGATGAGATCCACTTCAACCTCAAGGAATTCTGCATCAGCTTCCTCAAGGCCATCCCCGCGCTGATGCTGCCCATCATCATCCTCGGCGGCATTTACTCCGGCCTGCTCACCGCGACGGAGTCCTCTGCCATCGCGGTCGTGTGGTCCTTCATCGCGGGCATGTTCATCTACCGCGAGCTGAAGTGGTCCGATCTCTTTGATATCTTTGTCGACTCCGCCAAGAGCTCTGCGATGACGCTCTTCATCATCGCGACCTCTACCGCGTTTGCGTGGCTCTTCGCCTATGCCGGCATTTCCCAGAAGCTCGTCGACTTCGTCATCGGCATGAATCTCTCCGCCACGATGTACTGCCTGGTGGTGGCCGTTATCCTGCTGATCTTCGGCACTTTCCTCGAGGGCATTGCCACGGCGGTCCTGCTCGTTCCTGTGCTCTGGCCGGTGGCACAGGCGCTGGGCGTCAATGTGATTCACTTCGGCATGATCGTTTCCATCGCCAATGTGGTCGGCACCATGACTCCGCCGGTCGCGGTCAATATTTTCTCCGCCGCCTCCGTCACTAAGCTGTCGATGGGCAAGATCGTCCACGGACAGTGGCCGTTCTTCATCGGCTATGTCGGCTTCTTCTTCCTGGTCGTATTTATTCCCGCACTTAGTACATTTCTGCTGTAAGGAGGCTTTATAATGCGTAATCTTGAAAACAAGGCCCGTATGGAGACGTGGAGCGTCCAGTCTCCTGAGGAACCCGGCTTCCATGCGGTCATCACGCCGGATAAGAGCGAATGCCGCGAGGAATACATTTATCGTCTAAACCTGCCCAAGGGTGAGAGCTATACGCTCTCCTCCGGCAAGCTTGAGCTGCATCCCGTGCTCATTGAGGGCGCCGCGAAGCTCTCCGGTCATGCCGTGCTGAACGAGACGATGAAGCAGTTTGACGCCTTTTATATCCCAGGCGGCGACAGCGTGACTATTACCGCGCTGGAGGACTGCATCTTCTACATCGCCGGTGCGGTGTATGAGGGCATCGGCCATGCGTTCTTCCGTAGCTTCGACCTCTCCCAGCCGGTAGGCGACATCCATCAGATCCATGGCGAGGGCATCGGTCAGCGCGAGGTCATGATGACGCTGTCGGACAAGGATGAGGCGTCCCGTCTGATCTGCGGCCTTACATGGGGCGGCGAGGGCGCATGGACCAGCTGGCCTCCGCACCAGCACGAAAAGGATCTTGAAGAAGTCTACTGCTACTTCGGTATGCCGCTGCCGCACTTCGGCTTTCATATCAGTTATCTCAAGAGCGGTGAGGTCGAGGATATCGTGACCCACACCGTTCACTCCGGCACGATGGTGGAGGCCCCCGTGGGCTATCACCCGACGGTCGCGAGCCCCGGCACGCGCAACTCCTATCTGTGGGTGCTTGCCGCGCACAGCCACTCCAGCCGCAGCTATAACCTCGCCGTGCTGGATCCTGCGCTGGAAAACTTCAATTCCGCACGCTGATTTTGAGAAAAAAGGAGCATTCGTATGACGAATTTATTTGATCTGACGGGCAGCCGGGCCATCGTGACCGGCGGTACCCGCGGTCTCGGCCACGGCATGGCCGAGGGCCTGATGGAAGCGGGCGCTTCCGTCGTTATCTTCGGCTCGAACGATAAGGTCGAGCAGGTGGCGGCCGACTTCCGCGCCAAGGGCTATTCCTGCCAGGGCGTGAAGGCGAATCTCGCCAGCGCGGAGGAGCGCAAGGCCGGCTTTGAGAAGGCGGTCGAGCTGCTCGGCGGACTTGACATTATCATCAATGCCGCCGGCATCCAGCGCCGCTATCCCAGCCCCGATTTTCCGATCGAGGACTGGAACGAGGTGCTCGAGGTCAACCTCACCGCGCCGTTTGATCTCAGTCAGATGGCAGCGCGCGAATTTTTGAAGAAAGAGCAGCCCTACGGCAAGATCGTTAATATCGCTTCCATGCTCAGCTTTTTCGGCGGCTTTACCGTTCCGGCGTATGCAGCCTCCAAGGGCGGCGTGGCACAGTTCAGCAAGGCGCTGTGCAATGAACTGGCGGGTAAGGGCATTACCGTCAACTGCATTGCTCCCGGCTATATGGATACTGAGATGAACACAGCCCTGACCGACCCCAGCAATCCCCGTTATCAGGAAATTACTGACCGTATCCCCGCACACCGCTGGGGCACGCCGGACGACATGAAGGGCACGGCCATCTTCCTTTCCTCCCACGCCTCCGACTATCTCAATGGTGCGGTCATCCCCGTTGACGGCGGCTATCTTGTCAAGTAAAGGCGGGGGGAAGCAATGGCAAAATATCTTGTTTGTGTCAGCGATGAGCGCCATGCGAGCTATGAGATCGAGCGCGCCATTCTGGAAAAGGCCGGTGCAGAGCTGAAGCTCTGCCACTGCGAAAGCGCTGCGGATATCGCCGCGCAGTGTGCGGATGCGGACGCCGTACTGCTTGACCTTGCACCTATGACCGCCGAGGCGGTTGCAGGGTTGAGAAAATGCAAGGTCATCAGCCGCTACGGTGTCGGTTTTGAGAATGTCGATCTGGATGCGGCGACCGCCGCAGGCATTCAGGTCACCAATGTTCCCGATTACTGCATGGAGGATGTTTCCGACCATGCGCTGGCGCTGATGCTTTCCTGTCTGCGTCATATCCCACTGCGCGACCGCGAGGTCCGCGAGGGGAAATGGAACATTCAGGCAGACAGCTTCCGGCTGAAGGGCAAAACGCTCGGTGTCATCGGCGCAGGCCGCATCGCGCGCGCGCTGATCCGCAAGGTCAGCGGCTTCGGTTTTGCCGAGGTCGTGGCATACGATCCCTATATCAGCGCTGAGCAGTTGGCTGAGATCGGCGTGCGCAAGGTGGAAAAGGAGGAGCTGTTCCGCATTTCCGATATCATCTCCCTCCATCTGCACGCCAATGCTGAGACAAACGGCATGATCTGCAAGGAGACGCTTGCACTGATGAAGCCGACGGCGATCCTCATCAACGTCAGCCGCGGTCCGCTCGTCAAGGACGAGGATCTGCTCGACGCGCTGCGCGGACACCGCATTCTTGCGGCGGGGCTTGATACGCATAATCACGAACCGCTCGGCGCGCAGTCGCCCTTCTGCCAGCTTGACAATGTTGTGCTGACCGATCATACGGCCTACTCCACGGCGGAGGGCGTAACGGAGCTCAAGACCAAGGCGGCGCAGAACGTTGTGGACGTACTGGAAGGGAGAACTCCTCGCTATCCGGTCAATCACCTGTAATTATTCAACTTGTTTGCCCGCAAGGGCGGGAGGTAAAAAATATGACAACATTAGAAAAACTTTATAACGCGGCAGTGGTGCCCGTCGTCGTGCTCGACGACGC